>OBZV01000137.1_pt1 | contig 82606 bp, 82 predicted proteins | sample 1501581 | NCBI WGS metagenome assembly OBZV01 (sample SAMEA2580257, study PRJEB22360) | human gut metagenome | biome: human gut; feature: human-associated habitat; material: faeces | place: Denmark | collected 2008/2010
CATAGGGTGGTTTCATTCGTGTAATTATGTGCAATAATTTATTGAATTGCTATAGAACAACGGCTGCTACCGCTGAAGTTCCCCGTAATAATTCATTTTTTCTTACACTTTTTATGGGTTGCAAGTAAAATTATCAGTATGTAATATATCATACTATACATTCCTTAAAATTACTATTTTTATTTGCGCAGATAGTAAAAAAGCCGGCAGTGATCCTTTCCATTCAGGATCACTGCCGGCTTTTCAGCTGTCTTTTTAGTTTTTAAACGAATGAATCGGAGCCGGGATTCTTCCGGTGCGGTTGACGAATGCCTCGCAGGAGAAGTTGTTGACCGGCATGATCGGTGCATAGCCGAGGAGGCCGCCGAATTCTACGGTCTCGCCTACGCCTTTTCCGATGACCGGGATCAGGCGGACTGCCGTTGTTTTCTGGTTGACCATACCGATGGCAAGCTCATCTGCGATGATTCCGGAGATGGTCGATGCTTTCGTGTCTCCCGGGATGGCGATCATGTCAAGGCCTACAGAGCAGACACAAGTCATAGCTTCCAGCTTCTCGATGGTCAACGCACCGTCGTTGACTGCGTTGATCATACCCTGATCCTCAGAAACCGGGATGAATGCGCCGGAGAGACCGCCGACATAGGAAGATGCCATAACACCGCCCTTTTTCACCTGATCGTTCAGAAGTGCCAGCGCCGCTGTCGTTCCCGGTGCACCTGCGTGCTCGAGGCCGATCTCCTCAAGGATATCCGCAACGGAATCTCCGATCGCCGGAGTCGGTGCCAGGGAAAGGTCAATGATACCAAACGGAATGTTCAGCCGCTTGGAAGCCTCCTGTGCAACGAGCTGGCCGACACGCGTTACCTTAAATGCGGTCTTCTTGATCGTCTCGCAGAGTACCTCAAAGTTCTCGCCGCGTACTTTTTCCAGAGCATGTTTGACAACACCAGGGCCGGAAACGCCGACATTGATGATGGCATCCGCCTCGGTTACGCCGTGGAAAGCGCCTGCCATGAACGGGTTGTCGTCCGGTGCATTGCAGAAAACAACGAGTTTTGCGCATCCAAGGCAGTTGTTCTCTTTGCTTGCCTCCGCCGTCTTCTTGATGATCTCACCCATCAGTTTGACAGCATCCATGTTGATACCGGTTTTGGTAGAGCCAAGGTTGATGGAGCTGCAGACAAAATCCGTAACAGCCAGTGCCTGCGGGATAGAACGGATCAGAAGCTCATCTGCTGTCGTCATACCTTTGCTTACCAGAGCGGAATAGCCGCCGAGGAAATTGACGCCGACTTCTTTTGCCGCACGGTCCAGAGTCTGTGCAATCGTCACGAAATCCTCCGGCGTTCTGCAGGCTGCTGCGCCGACTAAGGCAATCGGGGTAACGGAAATTCTCTTGTTTACAATCGGAATACCGAACTCGCCCTCGATCTCCTCACCTACGGAAACCAGATTTCTGGCAGTCGTCGTGATTTTATCGTAGATTTTACGGTTCAGCTTGTCAAGATTGGAGTCGATACAGTCCATAAGACTGATTCCAAGGGTAATGGTACGAACGTCCAGATTCTCTTTTTCGATCATCTCGTTCGTTTCCTTTACTTCAAACAGATTTATCATGTCGTTTTTCTCCTTCGCTTTAGATACGGTGCATCATATTGAAAATATCTTCATGCTGGCAGCGGATGACAACGCCGATGGAACTTCCAAGCTCCTCCAGATCTTTTGCAAGCTCTGCGTTGGATTTCTCGCTCTTGGAGACGTCCGTTACCATCATCATGTTGAAATATCCCTGCACAATCGTCTGAGAAATGTCTTCGATGTTTACCTGGTTCTCTGCCAGATAATTACATACCTTTGCGATAATGCCCACGGTGTCCTTGCCTACGACAGTGATAATTGTCTTCTTCATGTTTCCATTCTCCTTTTTCTGGTTTTATGTCAAAGCCCCGGAAAAACCGGTAATGGCGGCCTTGCGAAAAACATGGTATGTAGCTCTAAAAATGTATATTTAAACCTCAATTAACGGTGATACTTCGCTTCTTTTAGCGACAGCGAGATGAAAATCACCCGAGTGATACGGATTATCACCCGTTGTGACCTCGCAGGCCACGGTTTCAAAGGCCAGTGCCTCATAATTATTTTCCTTGCTCAGATGGCCGAGCAGCACTTCCTGCAGATTGTCGTGCAGAATCTCGCAGAGGAGATGGCCTGCCGCCAGGTTCGATAAATGGCCTTTCGCCCCGGCGATCCGCTGTTTTAACGGATACGGGTACGGTCCGACCGCAAGCATGTTCTCGTCATGATTTGCCTCTAACAAAACGGCATCCAGCCCGGTCAGATTCTGAACCGTGTAATCGTTGTAGACACCAAGGTCCGTCGCGATCGCAATCGATTTCCCGCCGGATTCCATGCGGTAGCCGACCGGCTCTGCCGCATCGTGGGAGATCGTAAACGGATGTACGGCGATATCACCCAGCGTAAACGTGTCATCCGCGTGAATCGTGTGGAAAATCCCCTCCGGAAACTTTCCAAGGCTCTTCGTCTGCTGCATCGCCTGAATTGTTCCATCCGTTGCGTAAATCGGAATACCGTACCGGCGCGCCAGCACGCCAAGGCCCTGGATATGATCGGAATGCTCATGTGTCACGAGAATGCCGTCCAGCTCCTTCGCGCTGCGGTCGAGAACAGCCAGTCCCGCCTCCACGCGCTTTCCGCTGATGCCCGCATCGATCAGAAGGCTTGTGGTCTCGCTTCCCGCGAAAATGCAGTTTCCGCTCGAACCACTTGCAATACTACAAAGTTTCATATCTTTTCATCCTATGGTCTAACTGTTTTTTTGTTTCCTCAAAATCGCCGCTGTTGTCGATTTCAAAATCGCAGTGGCTGCTGAATTCATCCTCGGAAAGCTGATTTGCCATGATTTCGCGAACTTTCTTCTCAGAATAGCCGCGTCCTTCGATCAATCGCTCCTTCCGGACTTCTTCATCCGCATAAATATACCACAGTTCATCACAAATTTCATCATATTTTTCTTCGATTAAGAGTGCGGCCTCCACAAAGACGTATTCCGTCCCTGCTTTTTCCGCGGCTGCAATGGCTTTTTTGATATACCGTTTTACCGCCGGATGAACGATCGCATTCAGGGCTTTTAACTTTTCTTCGTCCTGAAAAACGATCTCAGCAATCCGTTTCCGGTCAAGTTCGCCGGTCTCTGTGGTGATCTGTCTGCCGAACAGCTTCACAATCTCTCCATAGCATTCGCCGCCCGGCAGCATCACAAGGTAACCTGCCTCGTCCGCCTGGATCACCGTTGCATCATAATTCTGTCCAAGGTACGTGAGCACTTCGCTTTTTCCGGCGCCCACGCCGCCTGTAATTCCAAAAACTTTCATTCTTTTGTATCCTTTCGCTCCTGGTATGAGTGCGCTATTTCGCCTCGTACCAGTTGTTTCCTGTGTGCATATCGATCTCGAGTTTGACAGCCAGATGTGCTGCCCCGGTCATCTCCTCTTCCAGGATCTGTTCTGCCTTTTCGAGCTCGTCTTCCGGCACTTCCAGCAGCAGCTCATCGTGTACCTGAAGAAGAAGTCTGGTCTTTAACTGCTCCTCTTTCAGCCGTTTCGCCACGCGGATCATCGCTATTTTAATAATATCCGCCGCCGTTCCCTGGATCGGCGCATTCATCGCAACGCGCTCGCCGAATGACCGCTGCATAAAGTTGCTCGATTTCAGCTCCGGCATCGGCCGTCTGCGTCCGAACATCGTCACGGAATAGCCTTTCTCTTTGGCATCCTCTACGCAGCGGTTCAAAAACTCATGGATACCCGGATACGTCTCGAAATACTGCTGGATATAGGCCTCTGCCTCTTTCCGGCTGATGCCGAGATCCTGGCCCAGACCGAACGAACTGATGCCGTATACGATACCGAAGTTGACCGCCTTCGCATTTCTTCTCTGCAGCGGTGTTACCTCTTCAAGCGGCACATGGAACACTTTCGATGCCGTCATGCGGTGGATATCCTCCGCCTCGCGGTACGCCTCGATCAGGTTTTCATCGCCCGACATGTGGGCCAGCACGCGGAGCTCAATCTGGGAATAGTCGGCATCCAGAAAGACACAGCCAGGCTTTGGCACGAAGGCTTTCCGAATCAGACGGCCAAGCTCCATCCGCACTGGAATGTTCTGCAGATTCGGATCGGTACTGCTGATGCGGCCGGTCGCGGTGATGGTCTGGTTAAATGTCGAATGGATTCTTCCATCTTTCCCGATCACGGCCTGCAGACCGTCGGCGTACGTCGATTTCAGTTTGGCAAGCTGGCGGTACTCCAGAATATCGGCAACGAGTTTGTGATCCGGTGCGAGCTTTTCGAGCACATCGGCGGCGGTGGAATAACCCGTCTTGGTCTTTTTGCCGCCCGGAAGCTGCAGCTTTTCAAACAGAATCACGCCGAGCTGCTTCGGGGAATTGATGTTGAACTCCTCGCCGGCCTCCTCGTAGATCTGTGCCTCCAGCTCTCCGATCCGCTCCGCCAGCTCAGCTCCGTAAACGGAAAGTGCTTCTTTTTCTGCGGCGATTCCATCCGCTTCCATCTGACGGAGCGTAAACACCAGCGGAATCTCCACATTCCGGTACAGATCCCACATGCCCTGCTCCTTCAGCAGCTTTTCCATGTTTTCCTGTGCGGCAAATACAGCATACGCCTGATGACCTGCATACGACTCCTGCTGTTCCGGCGTCATCTTTCCTGCGGCCGGAATCTTGCTTCCGCCGAAGATCTCTTCCACTGCCGGCACATAGCGGTGTACGTACTCTTTTACGATATCATCGTACGAATACTGTGATTTCAATGGATTTAATAAATACGCGGCAATTCCGGCATCAAACAGATGGGCTTCATCGGCGTCCGGCATATCCTTCAGAAATTCTTTTCCGTCCATGACGCAGAAAACCGGAATCTGCTTCTGCAACTCAGTCAATTTTTCTTTTAAATAATCTCCGGTCAGGAAACCTTCTGCTGGGAAGTAAACAACATCCGGCTCTCCGCTTCCATACGCAACTGCCATACCGACAAGTGAACGGCTCCGATCTGCCATCGGTCCGTCCTTCGGGGTTTCTTCTGTCAGAAGAGCGGCTCCTGCCTTCTCCTCCTTCGCGATGGTTCCAAAGAGTTCTTCCGCCTCGGAAAAATCCGTTACGGTGCGCAGAAAGACGGCATCCTCTGGTTCTGCATTCGTCTCCTCGAAGCGGCCCAGCAGGTTTTTAAACTCCAGACGTTTGAACATCTCATACGCTTTTGATGTATAAAAATTCGAGAGTGCCGCTTTTTCACGGTCGAGCTCCACCGGCGCATCGGTATCAATCGTTGCAAGTTTTTTGCTTAATTCCGCCAGATCATAATGATCACGCATCGCCTCTTTTGCCTTGTTCGGTTTGATCTCCTCGAAATGTGCATGCGCATTTTCCAGTGTCTCGTACTGCAGCAGGATTTTCGTCGCGGTTTTCTCGCCGACACCCGGCAGACCCGGGATATTGTCTGCGGTATCGCCCATCAGCGCTTTCAGATCGATGATCTGTTTCGGGAGAAGACTGTATTTTTCCAGCACCTCTGCCGTGTGGTAATTTTCAATCGTCGTCACACGCTTTACGGTCTTTGGAATCCGGATCAGAATGTGGTCCGTTGCAAGCTGCAGTAGGTCGCGGTCTCCGGATACGATCGTAACTTCCATCCCTTCCGCCTCGCATTTGCGGCCGAGCGTTCCTAAGATATCATCCGCCTCATAGCCCTCTTTTGTGACAATCTCAATGTCCATTGCTGCGAGCACTTCCTGGATCACCGGGACCTGTTCGCGCAGTTCCTGCGGCATCGGCTTTCTCGTTCCCTTGTACTGATCATACATTTTGTGGCGGAATGTCGGTGCATGGAGGTCAAACGCCACGGCAAGATACTGCGGCTGCTCCTCATCGAGAATTTTAAACAGAATATTCAGGAATCCATATACGGCGTTCGTGTGCAGTCCTTCTGCATTGGACAGATCCGGTACGCCGTAAAAAGCCCGGTTCAGAATACTGTGTCCGTCCAGTAATACGATTTTATCACTCATAATAATCCTTTCAGCCAGGGTAATTCTATCACTTCAAAATAGTGCAGAGCCAGGAGCACCAGAAACAGAACGAGAATCAGCATCAGCACCCGGAAAAACGTATCTTTGTACCGGCGGTATCTCGCTTCTTCCTCTTTTTTCTCCAGATCGCGTTCCAGAAGTCCTGTCAGATTGTAGGAATCGGGCGCGTCATCCTCGAAATATGCCATCGCACGGTTCACAATAAAATATGTCTCCAGTTCCTCGTGGCATGTATGGCATTTCCGGATATGGGAAATAAACGGTTCCATCTCTTTCTCCGGCATATTTCCCTGCACGTATGGCTGTATTAATTTTTCTGCTTCTTTACAGTCCATAAAATCCTGCTCTCCTTTTGTATCCGGCCAGTGTTTTTCTCTGGCCGTTTTTTCTGCTATCTACCATCATACACTATTTTCTCATAATTTAAAAGAGACAACCCGCCGAAAATGGGTTGTCTCTTGTTCTCTTATAAGATAACTGTTTTCTAGTGGATTTCCATTATGCACGGACAATGTTCGGGGTCTCTTTTCCTGCCTCGAAATCCAGCGCATTCTGCAGTGTGGTCTCTGCAATCGCACGCAGTGCTTCCTCGGTGAAGAATCCCTGATGTGAAGTGATCATAACGTTCGGGAAGGACAGGAGACGTGCTGTGGTGGAGTGCTCCAGAATCTCATCGGAACGGTCCTCGAATACGTTCGGGGTTTCCTCCTCGTATACGTCAAGGCCGACGCCGAAGAATTTTCTTGCACGGATTCCCTCGATCAGGTCGTCTGTCTTTACCAGACCTCCGCGGGACGTATTGACCAGGATCACGCCGTCTTTCATCTTTTTGATGCTCTCGCGGTTGATCATGTGGTATGTGCTGTCCATCAGCGGGCAGTGCAGGGAGATCAGATCACTCTGTGCCAGCAGTTCATCAAGAGTTACGTACGTAACAAAATCTTTTAAGGATTCATTCTGGTACACATCGTAAGCAATGACTTTCATGCCGAAACCGCGGCAGATTCTTGCCATAGCCGCACCGATTTTTCCGGTTCCGACGATTCCGGCGGTCTTCTGATAGAAGTTAAATCCCATCAGTCCGCCCAGGCTGAAGTCGTTTTCTCTTACTTTCGTATATGCTTTGTGCATGTGGCGGTTGACCGTCATGGCCAGTGTCATCGCATGCTCAGCTACAGCCTCCGGGGAGTAACCCGGTACACGGCGTACATCAATGCCGTATTTTGCAGCTGTCTTTAAATCTACGTTGTTGAAGCCTGCGCAGCGCATCAGGATCAGCTTGACGCCTGCCTCATGCAGTGCTTCTACGGTTTTTGTTCCGACATCGGAGTTTACGAAGGCGCACACGGCATCGTAGCCCTTTGCCAGGGAAGCGGTTCTTGCAGCAAGGCCGGTTTTTAAATATTCCACTTCAATTTCTGGAAACTGCTCTTTGGTTCGGTCGAAAGATTCTCTGTCGTAGTTCTGGGTATCGTAAAATAAAATTTTCATAATGTTTTTCCTCCTCGCTTTGCGGTCATCTTATTGTTTCCGCTTACAGTCATTACTATACTTCATTGTTAAAACTTTGTCAATGTATTATTTGTTAAAATTTTATCAATTAGTAAATTTATTTTCAACATCTTTCACAACAGTACAAATTTACTGGATCACCTCGTCCAGGAACCGGGACGGCTCGACTTTCTTTTCAAACCGTTCCTCCACATAACAGAGCGTCAGCTCTTTCCGGGCGCGCGTCATTCCGACGTAGAACATCCGCCGCTCCTCCTCGATCGCCTCCGCAAGGACTGCTTTCTGATACGGCATTACGCCCTCGTTGACGTCAAGAAGATAGACCTTGTCGTACTCGAGTCCCTTGACGCTGTGCAGGGTGGAAACTATAACTCCTTCCGCACTCTCTGCGCGCTGCTTCTGTTTTTCCTTCATCTTCTGCTGGTATTCCTCAATATGTGCAAACCAGCCCTCGATGCTTTTCTGGCTCTTTGCCGCCTCCTGCAGCTCGTCCAAAACGGAAATCAGATCATCCTCTTTCAGATGGCGGTATGCAGCATATTCCTTCACATACTGTTCATAGCCGATCGCATAGCGGATGTAATTGACCGCGCCGAACGGCGATAAATGCGTCAGTGTCGTGATATCCTGCTCCAGTTTGCGGATCCGCTGGCACATCCAGTCTTTTTCTTCGTAATATTCCAGAAGTACATCGAACGAAACAGTCGCCTCCTCAAAGGCATCCCGCGACAGATAACGGTTCGGGCGGTTGGCAATCTTTAAAAACTCGCTGCGCTTCCGGCTTCCCATCGCAAGATTCAGATACGTCAGCAGATCTTTCGCAATCCAGTGGTCATAGAGATCCGGCAGGGCATCCCGCATCTGGAACGGGATCTGTGCTTCCATCAGTTCTTCTACTGCTGTTCGGCAGCCAAGATTCGTGCGGAACAAAAGCGCCATCTCTTCATACGGACAGCCGTTTTTCTCCGCCTCCCGCAGCTCCTCGGCAACGGCACGCATCTCCTCGCGCGGGTTCTTATATCCCCGGATTGCAACCGGAGCGCCTTTCTCGTTGTCGGTGGAAATCGCCTTTTCATACCGCTTTTTGTTGTGGTGGATCAGGCATTGGGACCGCTTCACGATAAATTCCGTACTACGGTAATTTTTATCGAGCACTACCTGCGCCGCGCCCGGGTAATCTTTCGGAAAATTCAGCATGATCTCCGGCTTGGCCCCGCGGAACTGATAAATCGACTGATCGTCATCCCCGACAATAAAGAGGTTATTTTCCGGCAGCGCCAGCATCCGCACAATCTCATACTGCACGGGGCTGATGTCCTGAAACTCGTCAATCAGGATATACTGAAATTTGTGCTGCCAGGCGCGGAGGACCTCCGGCCGCTCCAGAAAGAGACGTTTGCACTGCACCATCAGATCGTCGAAATCGAGTTTTTTGTTCTCCTTCCGCCATTTCTCATACGCCTCATAGATTTCCCGGAACTTTTCCTGCGGCATGCAGGCGGAATAGTAATGTTCCAGCGGGATCTGATTGTTCTTCACAGTGCTGATTTCGCGCGCCAGATTTTCCTCGAGATCCTCTTCCTCCAGGTCTCTGGCATAGTGGTTGACCAGCTCGCGCATCAGCCGCTTTTTCTCTTCCTCGCTTAAAATATTGTTGCCGGACATGCGGTACGTATGGCGCAGAATCGCGTAGAATACCCCGTGGAACGTTCCAAAGGTGACCTGGGTACTCGTCTTTCCCATCGCCTTTAAATACCGCTCCTTCATCTCTTTTGCCGCCGCACGCGTAAATGTTACGACAAGAATACGAGAGGCGGAAATGCCGCTTGCTGTAAGCTGGCAGGTCCGCCCCGTAATCACTGCGGTTTTCCCCGACCCCGGTCCGGCAAGGACCATCATGGGGCCGGTGGTATGCATCACCGCTTTTTTCTGTGAATTATTATATATCATTTGGATAATTTTTCAATCGCTTTGTCGATGCGGGCAAGAGACTCCTCTTTTCCCAGAACCTCAAGGATTTCCGTTGCGCCGGCCGGTGTCATCTGTTTTCCGGAAAGAGCGGTACGGATCGGCCACATAATATAACCGGTCTTGTATCCTTTTTCTTTTCCGAATGCGCTGAGCATCTCAAAGAGAGCATCATTGCTGAAATCTTCCTGCGCTGCCAGCAGCGGTTTTACTTCCTGAAGAAGTGCAAGGGAGGTCTCCTCGTTTGTCTTCATCTTTTTGTGAGTGTACATCGAAGCGTCGTACTCCGGAACTTCCTCGAAGAAGTCGATGAGGTCTGCAATATCCGGGAATACTTCGATTCTTGTTTTTACCATGGCTGCAATTTTCTTAAAATCGAGCGGACGGTGGATTGTCTTCTGGATATACGGAAGCGCCATCTCATAGAACTTCTCGTCGTCCATTGCCTTCATGTACTCGCCGTTCATCCAGCGGAGTTTTGTCATATCGAAAACGGCCGGAGATTTGCTGATGTGGTGGTAATCGAAGATTTTTACCAGCTCCTCGAGAGAATAGATCTCGCGGTTTCCTTCCGGGCTCCATCCAAGAAGGGCTACGAAGTTGACAATGGCATCTTTTAAGAAGCCCTGATCGATCAGGTCTTCATAAGAAGAATGGCCGCAGCGTTTGGACAGCTTCTGATGCTCCTCGTTGGTGATCAGCGGACAGTGTACGTAAACCGGAACTTCCCAGCCGAATGCCTCGTAAATACGGTTGTATTTCGGGGATGAGGACAGATACTCATTACCGCGGACAACGTGGGTTACACCCATCAGATGGTCGTCGATGACGTTTGCGAAGTTGTAGGTCGGATATCCGTCGGATTTGATCAGGATCAGGTCTTCCAGCTCCTCGTTGTTTACGGTGATGTCTCCGTAGATCTCATCGTGGAAGGTTGTGGTTCCTTCGGTCGGCATATTGAAACGGATGACGTACGGTTTGCCGGCTGCCAGATTGGCCTCTACTTCCTCTTTGGAAAGACCAAGGCAGTGTTTGTCGTAGATCGAGATTTCTTTTCCGCCTACGTTACGCTTGCACTGGCTCAGGCGCTCTGCGTCACAGAAGCAGTAATAAGCGTCACCCTGCTCTACCAGCTGTTTTGCGTATTTCAGGTACAGACCTGCTGCATTACGCTCGCTCTGTACGTACGGGCCGCAGCCGCCGTCTTTGTCCGGTCCCTCGTCGTGTACCAGGCCGGTCTCTTTTAAGGTACGGTAGATGATATCAAGTGCGCCTTCCTGGAAACGCTCCTGGTCGGTATCTTCGATACGGAGCATAAAGGTTCCGTCATCGTGTTTTGCGATCAGATACGCATACAGGGCAGTACGCAGGTTTCCTACATGCATCCGGCCTGTCGGGCTCGGTGCAAATCTTGTTTTTACATTGCTCATTTTTCTTTTCTCCTGATTTCTGGTTTTTCTGGAACAATCCTTTTGTCTGTTCCCTTCCACCATTTATTTAGAATGGAAAACAGCCCGGCGTTTCTTCCGAGCTGCACCATCCTTCCACTTTTGCCAGCGGCAATGCTCTTTTTCAGACCTCTACGCCGTGCTGTTTCAAATATTCCATAAAGTCGCCGACGGTAGAAAGGTCTGTCAGTTCGTCGGTGTCGATTTCAATTCCGTACTCGTCTTCTAATGCCATAACCATCTCGTAGAGATCCAGGGAATCTGCACCCAGGTCATCTTTAAAAGAGGTATCTTCGTTGATGCTGTCTGCATCACAGTTGAGCTGTTCTACTAAAATTTCTTTTATCTTTTCTAACATTGTTCTGCTCCTTTCTGCCTCTACCCGGCAGCCAGTATTTCTTTCGAAAAAAGTGTATCTGTTATTCCGGCATTTGTCAATAGATTTTTCTACTTTTACTGTTCTTCCGCCTGTGCCTCTCCTTCTCCGCTCTTTCCATCCTGGAACACAATAAAGCGGGAGACGCACAGGGCAATGCCGATTTCCGTCAGGATAAAGAGCACCGATGTTCCTCCGTAACTGATAAATGGAAGGGTAATTCCCGTTGCCGGCATCAGTTTCAGAACGACACACAGGTTCAGAATAACCTGAATGGAAATATGTGCAAAAACGCCGCTCACCATCAGCATTCCATACGCGTCCGGCGCATTCTGTGCAACCACAAACAGACGGTACAGCAAGTAGCCAAACAGCAGCAATACAAGAAGCGCGCCAAATATTCCAAGCTCCTCGCAGATGATCGAGAAGATCATATCGTTCTGTGCTTCCGGAATTGTTGTAATCTTCTGCGTACTGTTGCCAAGTCCTTTTCCGAGAAATCCACCGGAGCCAATCGCATAAAGTCCCTGCAGAATCTGATAGCTGCCTCCGGAAAGCCATTCATAGATACGGTTCGACCGGAAGTCACCGCCTATTCTTTCAAAGATCTGCAGATTATTTTTTAAAATGATAATCGCAAAAACGCCAATTACCGCCGCGCCCGGAATCACACGCGCATAAAATTTTACCTCCGGGTCCGCCAGAAACAAAATGACGCAGGCGATGAGTCCCAGAATAATGGCGGTACTCAGGTTGTCCGTCAGAATCCACGCAGCCAGCGCCTGCAGCACGCCAAGTCCGAGGACAATCGCTTTTGCGCGGATGGTACGCATATTTTTTCCCATCTTCAGGATAATGTATGGCAAATACAGAATCAGCCCCAGCTTTCCAATCTCCGCAGGCTGAAGACTGACACCGACGATCCGGAGCCATCTTCTCGCCCCATAGGCTTCATAACCAAGCGGCGTAAACCTTACCGCCGCCATCAGAAGGAGACTTCCCCAGTATACCAGTGCTGCAATCCGCTGGAACCATACACTATGATAATCTACAAACTTCGACAATATCACAATCCCCACCAGAACAATAGCAGAAAGCTCCGCCTGATGCGTGAAATAATACATATCATTTCCTTTGAATGTACTGGCCGCCTCGTAGGCGCTCGCGCTGTACAGCATAATCAGTCCGAAGCTGACCAGCAGAATGGTGCAGGCCAGCAGGTTATAATCATAAAAATCCGAAGGAAGTTTTTTCTTCCTCTTTTTCTTCTTTTCTTTCTTCTGGGATGGCATGTTTACTTTCTCTGCCATGAAGTTTCCACCTCCATTGTTTTACTCCATTTATTTCAGTGCATAGCCAAGCAGGCTGACAAAGCCCGGATTTCGGTCGGTCGTTCCGAGGATAACCTTACGCACCAGCTCCGGATCGTCCGTGATAATGTTGTCCACGCCGCAGTTGACCATCCGCTGCATATCTCCCTGATAATTCAGCGTCCAGGCACAGACTTCTTTACCAAGACTGTGCGCATGCTCTACAAAGCTTTCTGTGATGTACGTATATTTTACAGAAAAGAAGTCCGCCGCGTCCATATCCTCCAGGCCTCCGTACGACATTTTCATCGTATACCCGGTCTTGATATCCGGATTGATTTTCTTTGCCTGCCTGAGGAAATTGTAGTTCATGGAAGTCAGCACACACTGATCCACAAAGTCATTGTCCTCGATGATTTTCACCACTTTTTTGACAATATTCTGGTTGTGGCCGTTGTATTTTACTTCGATATTCAGGTTGATTTTTCCTTTCGCGTACGCGATGACTTCTTCCAGCTTCGGAATCTGCTCGCCGCGGAATTTTTTGTTGAATCGTACACCGGCATCGAGCTGGCTGATTTCATCGTAGGTCAGGGTCCAGATGCTGGCATTCAGACCGGTTGTCCGCTTCAGATTTGTGTCGTGCATAAGGACAATCTCACCATCACTCGTCTCCTGTACATCGATCTCCGCGTAATCCGACATGCTGTCCACTGCATATTTGATCGCGCTCATCGTATTTTCCGGTGCTTTTCTGGCTCCGCCCCGGTGCGCTGACACCGAAATATACTGGGAGGAAGCCGTTGCCTCTGCACGTGTTGCGCGCATGGCATATACAAGATAAACCGTTTCTCCCGCCAGCATGGCGATCGTGAGAACCACCGCCGTTACCGGACCGCAGAAGGTGCGTACCAGCTTCGAGCTCGGCTTTTTCGTTGTCCGGCTCTTCTGGTAGCCCTTTCGGGAGGAACGGATAAAAATCAGATACAGATACGTAATGCTTCCGACAAGGCCGAACGCTCCGCCGATCAGGCTCATCGTCGATTTGACCCAGTCACCGTAGACGATGACGGTACTGACAACGGTAGACGGCGTTTTCACCAGCTTTGCATAGGCAACGACAGCCGTTCCGAAAATCAGATACAGAACCCACGTAATCAGAAAAATCATCACCTGGAAAGAGACGTTGATGCCAAGCTCACGCAGCACGCGTTTTTCCAGTGTCTGGCGCACCCGCAGATGGGTATTTTTCTCTTTTTCCGTCATCATGCACCGGAAAGGGATGGTGTAGGAAAACACAAACGAGAACGCGACAAGCAGAATCGTCAGCACCACCGGGATCCAATATGCCGGGAAGGCATTGAAAATCTTCGTCAGGGAAACCTGAAGCAGTTTCATACTGCGGATGGCGCTGTAGCTGCTGTGCAGCCAAAGGTACGGGAAGCTCGCTGCCATGTAGAAAAACCAGGTCCACGGGCGGGCGCGCACAAACTGTGCGGCTCCTCTTCCGCCGGCAAGCATCATGACAGGAACGGAAATCCGTTTTCGTTTCCAGGAGGCCTCCAGAGCCGCCATGACAGCATAGATTTCAAACAGCATACAGAAAAAGAAAACAAGCAGAATTCCAAAAATCAGCAGAAGGGTCAGCGGATGCAGCATGATCTTGTTGAAGTTTTCCGATGTCATATAGCTCGTTCCCAGCTGTTTTAAGGAAAAGTTGATCGCCGCATTGGCGAGTCTTGAAACCAGCTGGTTGGAAAACAGGCGGTAGACCGTCTCAAATATCACGATGCTAAGCAGGTTTTTCTGCAAAAGTTTCCATGCCATATTCAGATAAATTCGTATCATTCCTGCATTTTTTACTGCCTTTTTTCTCATCTGCTGTTGTTCTCTCCTGTCAGCCGCAATTCCCCCCGATGAATCTGTATGCAAAAATTACCTTTATTTTTTCTCTTTTGTATTTTACATTTGACACTTCGAGTCTTTTTTGAAGCTCTTTTTCTTTCTGTTCATTTTAAACTATCTTCCAGTATAACACAAAACCGGGTCTTTGAGTATTCTTTTTTCTATTTCTGGTTGCACCACTTCTGCAGTTTTTTTACCATGGCGGATGGGCTGCTTACTGTGCCGTCGATCGGCGTGCCGAGTTTTTTCTGCCAGGCGAGGATTGTCTGCGGACCGATATAGCCGTCCATGCCGGCCGATGCCCATTTCTGCATTTCTTTTACAAGGGCCGATCCGCCTTTTGGCGTACTGTCCCACTCGGCGGCTGTGATGCCATCACAGAATTTCCGGTTGACGGCCAGCTGATTGCTGATTTTTCCATCCTGCGGTGTGCCGAAAAGTTCCTGCAGACGGCGCGTCAGATTTTCGCCCCAGATTCCGTCCTCTGCGACTGTCTTTCCGGATGACTTTGCTGTCTCTGCCGATTTTTCTTTTGCGGGACCGGCATAACGGCAATACGCTGTATGGCAGTTGACCCAGCCTGCCCCTGAGAGAAGCCGTCCCCAGCTTGTGTTCTGGATTTCCGTCACCGTGTAGCTTCCCTGATCCCGGATCGTTCCGGCAATCCTGCTGTCCGCATCCGGTGCCTGACGGATGTTGAGGGCCGCTGTCTGCACCTGATAGATCCCGGGCGCATACGTTTTTCCTGTTCCGCTGCCTGCTGTTCCCGTTCCTGTGCTCCCTGCACCGCTTCCGATCATCCGCTTCATGCGGTCCCAGTCACCGCGGTTCATGATCTGGCTCGGACAGTATTTGCTGCAGATGTCATAATGACGATAGACTCTTTCCAGCGGAATCCCCGTCTCCCGCATGATCTCCCGCACCAGTGCCGCAGTATTCTCAAATGCTTTTTCATAATTATACCCGGCCTGCACACACATCTCCACACCGATGCTGTTCTTGCTGCCGTACTGCTGAAACAGATTTTTTCCGCCGTAATTAATGCCGACATGCCAGCACCCCCGGCTGTGCGGTGCCGCCTGGTAGGCTGTGTCACCGTCATCGACGTAATAGTGTGCGGAAATGTTCTGGAAATTCCCGTCATGCTGTGCTCTCGCATGTGCCCGCGCATCGGCACCTGCTGCGAAGTTGTCGGTGTTGTGGACTACGATACATTTGGGATTGTTTTCCGCATACGTATTCTGATTGCCAAGATACGACCGATCAATTCTCATATTCTCCCCTTTCTGACGGTTCAGACTGCTCCGGCATAACACAGATTTTTTGAAGCGCCGTTCACTCCGGCTTATGGATCTGCTTGATAATCTGATTCACATAATTGCTCAGCCCCGCCACCAGAATCCCCTGCGTGACCGCCGTAAAAACCGCCTGCGCCCCTTCCTTCGCCGTCTCAATCTCACTCGTCGCCATCACCCAAACCGCACACAGCACCATGCTGATGCCGCCTAAGATCAGCGGAATGTACTTATTCTTCACCGCCTGCGCCTGCCGCAAAGCAACACCGAAAAAATACAGCACGAACGCAACGACGATGAGTTCGGGCTTTACATAATTCATTGCTTCCATGGAACATCCTTTCTGACTTTTCTGTTTTTGAAAGTCTTTTTTCTATATTATGATGGGATAATGATTTACGACTGGATAAGATTTTCTTACTGTAAACCCAAAAAATCCCACCTGTTTTTCAGATGGGATTTTCCAGTGGTGTGCTGTTCTTTGATTTTTAATTTACTATCTTGTGCAGCAATTCCCCTGACCTGCCCCTGGCTGCGGTGCCGCACAGAAAGTCTTTGCATCAAACGACGGATTAAACGCATAAAAGTTCTTCGAATTCAATTCATCCTGTACAGAACGCAGTGCTTCACCAAAACGCTGGAAATGCACAACTTCACGCGCCCGCAGGAAACGAATCGGATCTGCAACTTCAGGATCTTTTACCAAACGAAGGATGTTATCATACGTTGACCGGGCTTTCTGCTCTGCTGCGAGGTCTTCGAACAAATCTGTCAAAGGATCACCTTTCGACTGGAACTCACAAGAATTAAACGGAACTCCGCCAGCCGCCTGCGGCCAGATGCCAGTTGTGTGGTCTACATAGTAATTGGCAAAACCAGAGTTCTGAATTTCTTCCAGAGAAAGATTGCAGGTGAGCTGATGAACGATCGTTGAAACCATCTCAAGGTGTGCGAGTTCTTCTGTCCCAACATCATTCAACACCCCCGCTACAATTCGGTTCGGTGCTGTGAAACGCTGAGAGAGATACCGCATGGATGCGCCCATCTCTCCATCCGGTCCACCGGAATGCAATACCAGATGATATGTTGTAACTGTAAAAATTTCGATGATACAATATGTTTTCCCGGGTAATTTGCCCGGGAATTTTTATTGCTTTTCTTCTATATATATGTTATTATAACACATGGTCAGAACATCCAAAATGACCACAAAAAAGAACAATTCTTTTCGCCGCGTAGCTGCGGCGTTTCTTTTTGCCCCGGGGTCTCCCGGGGCTTTTTAATTGCTGATCACTGCCGATTGCACCATTCCTGCAACTTTCTGATCAGCGCGGATCCGCCGGACAGTTGATTCATCAGTTGAACAGTGCGTACCAGGTGTTGGCTCCGCAGTATCCATCAGCTTCGAGGCCTTTGGATTTCTGGTAGGACTTGATCGCGGCAGTCAGACCGTCTCCGCAGAGAGCGTCCATGTTGCCGAAATAGAAGCCCTTCGCCGCAAGTATGAACTGAACCAGGAACGTAAAGGTTCCCTGGGCTCCATGGCTGACGGTGGCTTTCGAGGCAACCTTCTTGCATGACTCATAAAAGTTCTTGTTGGTTGGATCCAGCTTCGTGCCGTATCTCCGGTTCATCAAGTCTTTCCAAACCGCCAGGGCAGCCCATCTGGACTTATCGCCGTAGTCTCCGTCCACGCGCAGTTTGGCTCCACAATACTTCAGGATCTTGTCCCCGTAGTTACTGTTGAGCCATTTCTGGCCATCAGAAACGTTGTTTTTGGCGTTGTTACTGCCGGATCCGATATTTGTGTTAGAATTTCCGCCGTTTTTGGCGCCGTCAGCAATGTTGGTTGCCGTGTGTAATCCATCATTTAAGAGGACATCCCCAGCAAGCAGGTAGTCGGGTCCGCTCAGATATTTCTTATCTGTCAGGATAGTGAACCCTGCAGATCTGAACGCTGATCGCATATCTCCGGTGTAGGTTGCTTTCAGGTTTTTAAGGGAATCGATGTTAAGAAGATATCCGACCGCCTTGACGTTTGCAATAACTCCTGCGGAGCAGTCTGCCTCGCAGGCGATGGTGATCTGCGATGGATCGTAATTACTGGCCTTGAGGTGCTGCCAGTATGTGTCACGCTGTCCCTGATCATAACCAATCAGATCGTTTTTTGCCGCCTTGATGCCAAGTTCTGCAATTTTTGCGCGAACTACAGAGTTTGGATGCCGCAGTACGCACTTCCAAGGACGGGAGTACCACGAGATCAGTGCCCATTCGGTTCCTGTCTGATCGCCTGCCTTACCGCCAGAATATCTTCCGTTCTCATCATGTCCACTATTTGAAATTAAGCTCATTTTTTTCTCCTTCTACCGGCGATTGCGCCGGCGCAAAAGAAGGACGGTCTTCGGCCGCCCTTACTCTGGTTTCTGTGTCTGTTTAATAATCTGGTTCACATAGTTGCTCAGCCCTGCGACGAGGATTCCCTGCGTGACCGCCGTAAAGACGGCCATCGCCGCCTGCTGACCGGTGCACACCTCACTGGTAGCCAGCACCCAGATAGCACACAGTACAATGCTCACGCCGCCGAGAATCAGAGGAATATACTTGTCCTTTACAGCCTGTGCCTGTTTCAGGCCCATGCCCAGGAAGTACAGGACAATAGCTACAATGATCAGTTCCGGTTTTACATAATTCATAATCTGTTCCATATCAATCACCTTTCTTTTTTAAGTGTAATTCATCAATTTCCTGCTTCATCTTTGTGACCATACCGTTTCCACCAAGCGCGTGATAGGCTTCGTACATTTCGCAGAAATTCTGGTACGCATAGGATGGAATATCTCCAAGCTGTGTGTACTTGCTGTGGTACTCAATCAGCTGGACTCTGAGTAGTAACATAGTTCCCTTACTGTTCGCGTCTCGATCCCTTTTCTGATTTTTTAAGAGCCAGACGATGTAGCCCAGCAGCACTGGAAGTGCTATCGTATATGTCTGCATTAATATTTCATTCACTGCTCTGTCTCTCTTTCCCACTATTGAACGCAGAAGAAGGACCGTTTCCGGCCCTACTCAGTTTTTTCCTTTTCTTCCAGCTCTGCAGTGTACTTATCATACTCATCCCAGATGTCGTTCTCGAATTTGTCAACAACATCATCGATATCCTTTTTATTGGCACGATACTTTCTACCGTTGTTGATGTAGCGATTGATGATTGGAACATCCGGATGTTTTGCATCCATATTGGCGTCCATAGACACAACGGTCTCGCCGTCAACTGTGATGATTCCAGAATAATGAATGTCCTTTGTGTAAGTTGCTGATACTGCCATATTTTTGTCCTCCTAAAAATTAATTTGTATCTCCAGAGATATTATCTCTCATGGATTCAAGTTCACTTCTTAGATCCGCAACCTCTACTTCAAGGTTCGATCTTCTTTGCTTTTCGAGTTGAAGCTCATGCGTTATTATCGCAATCAAATTGGTATATACCATACTATAAGTATCAATATAGCCATCCTCAGTGTTCTTCCTGTCGTGGTGTACCAGATCCAGCTCGTCTTCTCGGATTCCTAGTTCTCGCATGGCTTCTACGACATCCTGTGCGACGAATCCATAACAAATGCGCCCATCACCGTCAATCATCCGATACTGAACTGGTTTTAAGCGATCGAACAGCTCTGAATGAATATCCGTCTTATTGATCTTGCTCTCACCGAGTGGAAATATGTTTGTTTTGGCGCGGCGATCGGATGTGACCTGTGGGGAGTTTTTAACGATCAAACGCTCCCATACTCTTCCACTATCTCCTAGCATAATCTTTTCGGAGTACGCCTTGGTCGGTGCGAACGCTCCAGTATACACTCCTCCAGACCAGCCACAGCCATAAAATTCGACCTCTGCCTGATAACCTTTCTTCTTTGATTCAAGAATAATGCTACCGTTACCAATATCGAAGTTTGCTTTGTTGTTGGCATCCGAGTAAGTATTTACAACGAAAGAATCGTCAACAGCCCCGGCTATACAGCTTCCAGAAGAACTTGATGTCTCCAATACAGATTCGTGGACACCTTTAATATCTACATATTCGCTCTGGATTGACAGAGCCGCATTGCCGGATTTTGTTTCAACCAAAATCTTACCGACACCGCCACATAACTCAATAACCGCATCTTTTGCGTTCTTTCCAAGCTGGATCAACTTATCACCATAATATGCGAGTGTCGTTCCTGCCCGGTTAAGAATCTCAAATGCTGATGCTGAAATCTTAGTCCGATAGCCAGACCAAGATCCGCTGGTTTTATTACCAACTTCCAATCCGGTCCCATCAGTAAACTGCATAAAGTTGGTGGCTGTTTTTGCTGCTTGTAAAGGATTCGCATTAATTGAACCAGATGGTAAAGAAGCTAATTTGGTTGATGTCCACGTCACTGTATATGGACCAGAACCTTGAGTATAGTTAAATACTCTCAGCTGTCCATACGGTTCATTTAATCTTGTTATAAGGCCCCACGTTGAAGTAGTCTTTTTATAAATCCATAACGACCATCCGCCTGAAGATCTTAGGAAATCCAATCCAGGATTTGAGTTATTTGCAGAGATAAAACTAAACTGGACATCTGTTGTCTCAAAACCTCTGCCACCAAGTTTAAATGTTGTTGGCTGATTTGCATACGAACCTGTGATCTTTATTGTAGCAAATTCGACATAAAGATTTGACTCACCGTTTCCATTTACCGTATGCACTACCTGATTTGCGTCCTTACCTGCAGCGCCCTGTGGACCTTGAGGACCTGTTGCGCCGGTTGCACCTTTATCTCCCTGAGGACCTTTATCGCCTTTTACACCTTGAGGACCTTGTGGTCCCTGAGGACCAGTTGCTCCTTTATCCCCTTTATCACCTTTGGCACCGGTTGCACCTGTGTCGCCTTTGCTTCCCGTGACGCAAACTGCTGTTGTCGTTGAAGTCGTGTTGTCAGTATAGGTAATCACCGATCTCGTCCAAATATATTTACTGTTCTCCCATCCAGGATAAGTCGTGCTCCACGATCCGCCGGACATGGCTGTTGCTGACGTTGATTTGTAATACTGTTCTACAATAGATTTAACGCCTTTACCGGTTGCACCAGTCCCTCCAGTATCTCCTTTGTCACCTTTGGCTCCGGTTGCTCCCTGTGCTCCTGCAATGCAAACTCCATTTTGATTTGGCGAATACGTTCTGTTACCAGCTCCGTCCGTTGTTACCGTACGGCTCCACATATACTTTCCATTAACCCATGTCGGCGCTGTCGTCGACCATGATCCACCAGAAAGTGATGTTGCCGATGTTGAAAGATAATACTCAACATCAACAAAAGATACATAATCCTCTGGAGCTGGTGTCCAGTCCGTGGCCATATTGCCTTTTTCGATCTTTAGGTTTTTAAACTGATAGGAAACACCTGTTCCGCTATTCATTCCAGTGAAATATGTATTCTGTGAAGTTCCTCTAGGCAATGTTGCTGCTGATTTTACAACCCATACCAGTTTTGTCCATACATTCGCAACTGTTTTGTTGTTTACGGCTTTACATGATTGTATCAACATGTTTGAACCGTCACCATGTCTAAAGCTTGGATCCATCGATGTAGAAACGCTTGCTTTGACATCTACGGATACGGTATAATTCGTGTCAGCCTCCCATTTTGTGCGTCCAATATAAGAAAACTGTATTACAGACCATCCGGATTGTTTTACCGAATCTCGTGTAAGTTTACATGTATTAACCCCAGTTTCGGATACAGATTCTTTGGAATAGCCGCCAGTTTGCATTGACCAACTCCATCCGGTTGTTCCTTTGTTAGTATTCATTGCTAAATTTCGTCCGCCGACGACAATTCCTTCCGGTGTACTACCAACGTTGTAAGCAGTTGAAGTTGTATTATCCGTATAGGTGATGATCGTACGAGTCCAGAAATATGGTTTGTCCGCACTTGTCGCCGGAGGAGTTGCTGACCATACTCCAGTAGGGATCGTAGTTCCAGACGAACTTGCCTGATATGTAACCGCTGTGGATTTAACGCCTTTTCCAGTTGCCCCGGTATCGCCTTTATCCCCCTTACTACCTGTAGCTCCTGTTGCACCCCTCGGGATAATTGTATGGCTTATGCATAAACCTTTCAGATCTCCAGATGCAGTATTACTCCGATAATAAGCAACATGAGCATTTTTTGTATCTGTTGCCGTTCCAACGATCGCGAACATATCCCCGATTCGGCAGCCATTACGGATACCAGATGTACTAGACCAAGTTTCTTCGTGATTAATAGTTCCGTATGCCGTCCACTGAGACTCGGTGAAGGCATCTCTGACTACATTTGCTACAAGACTATATCCCTGTGAACCAGTGGCACCAGTAGCACCTTTGTTACCATATACACCGATAACTCGTTTTGTTGTGTCTACAGTTGTCCCATTTGTATAAGTAATTGTCTCGTAGTTCCAGAGATATTTATTGCTCTCTGTCATTGTCGGAACCGTAGACGACCATGAGGTAGGAACAGTCGAATTTGACGCGGAGACTGCATAATGCTCGGTAATACTCTTAATACCATTTCCGGTTGATCCGGTATCACCTTTATCCCCTTTACTTCCCCGATCACCGTATGATCCAATGATGCAAGGCGCAGTTGTACTCGCCACGGTTCCGTCGGTATACTTCACAACCTCATAATTCCAAAGATACTTCTTAGCCGCAGACACCGACTGGACAGCTGTTGTCCATCCACTCGTCGCCGTTGTAACTCCGCTGGAAGATGCCGTTGCCAGGTAATAATTGACTACTGATCCAATACTCTTTCCATTGGTGCCATTTGCACCATTGGTTCCCATACGGCCGACACTATATATCGTGGATGTTGTGTTGTCAGTGTAAGTGATGATTGTACGTGTCCACAGATACTGCCCCGCGGATGCAGATGGCACAGACCCAGACCATGTGCCAGTTGGAACTGTTGTTCCGGAAGTTGAAACCTGGTATGCAACAGATGTCGATTTAACCCCCTTACCCGTATCACCCTTATCACCTTTGGCTCCAGCCTCGCCTTTGATTTTCGCCCACTTATACATTCCGACACTTGTAGGATCATCTTTTGCATAGTCCACGCATGTTCCGATATAAGCGCCAATATCCTCACCACTGTTCCCGGTGAATGTCTTCCCACCGTCATTACTATATTTGATGTGCAGATAACTGGTTTTCCCGTCTGCTCCATTGGTACCTGAAATTCCCTGTTTTCCCTGTGGCCCCTGCGAACCTTCCAGCTGCTGCCAGCTGTACTTCTTCGGATCATCCGAATCCGTCTGTGTAAAATCCACATACGTTCCAATGTATTTTGACGGTGTCTCTGTCATCTGAGACGCATAGGTCGGATTCGAAACCGCAGAATATTTGATGTGAAAATACGTCGTTTTTCCATCTTTTCCGTCAGCGCCTTTGGGTCCCTGGATTCCCTGATCACCCTTATCGCCCTGCAGGCCGCGCAGTCCTTGCTCGCCCGGATCTCCCTTATCTCCTTTCGGCCCCTGAAATTTGCTCCAATGATACTTCGCCGGATTGGTGCTGTCAGCCTTGGTAAAATCCACGTATTGGCCTATATACGTTTTATCGACGGCGTTGGTTGTCGAAAAGCCTGTCTTTCCATCCGCGCTTGTTGCATAAGCGATATGCAGATAACTGGTTTCACCATTCGCACCGTTTTCTCCAGGGGTTCCATCGGCGCCGTCCTCTCCGTCATCGCCCTGAAATTTTCGCCAGGTGTACTTGGTCTGATCTGTACTGTCCTCCAATATATAGTCCACATAGGTACCGATATATTTTCCTGTATCCTTCCGCAACTGATTTGCTGTCGGGTTCGGAACATCAGCATATCTCACATGGAAGAAACTAGTCAGACCATTCTTTCCGGGCTCTCCCGCAATTCCCTGCTCTCCAACAACCTTTACCCAGGTATAGATGCTCGGGTCTGTAAGTACCGGCTGTTTTGTCGTCTGATTGTATGCGATACCCATGTATGTCTTTCCAGCTGATTTGAGCGATATTCCGCCGCCCGTTTCCGTATCAGCAAACACAACCCAAGTGTAAAACGTCCGGTTCTTTGCCAGTTTTTCAAATTGTGAAGCCAGACTTTCCATCTTTTCCGAAATTCCACTTGATTTGAGTTTATATTCGCCCAGCGTTGCTGTGTATTCATCATTACAAATGGAAGATTCCAATTTCATGATTCTCGCAGACAAATACAGTTCTCCGGTATCGTCTACAATATTCACCGTATCGCCGATTTTAATCCCATCCGGCAGATACGCCAGCTCTACTTCATAGGAAACAGCCGCATCGTAGATCTTTTTCAGCTTTGAAACTGCCCTGTTGCAGAGTTCTGACTTGCTGGTAGTATCGTAAGTGTACGACTGGACGATATGTCCCGTACCACTTCCTTTTTCGGATAAATAACGGCTCCATTTCGCCACGGCACTTCTGGAATACAGAGTGCTGCCGGACAAATAGATGTCGCCGTCATCGTATTTGTATCCCTTTAAAGTGATTGGCGTCTCGCTTTCTTCCGGATAGCCTCCTGTAACAGACAGTGCGGTCGCCAGATCTTCCACAGAGCTCTTTACAATGATATTGTTGATCTCCCGGTTGATCCGCAGCTCCCTGCCGCTGTCTGTTCCCCGTTTTTTATGTAGATTGATATACTTGTGCCGGATCCGTAGCCGATCGATCTCAAAACTGTACGATACCTCCGCATCAAACTGTGTGGCAACACTCAGAATTCTCTCCGAAGCTGTTGTTTCCCCCTCCCAGGACAGTTTTCTGTTCAGATTGCTGACCTCGTTCAGTCCTACTTCAAAACCGGAATCGTAGCTGAATTTCTCAACGTAATAGCTCGCCGGGTATGCTTTGTCGGCCGCATAGGCTCCAACCGTTTCATTCAGTAGATCCATTCCTGCGTCTTCTGCATAAATTTCGACTTCCTGTTTAAAAACATTCTCCTCACTGGTAATGATGGTATAGAATTCCTCTTCCTCTCCATTCTTTCGGAGAATGTAATTTCCGACTGCCCCATACCGAGAAGCTTCTTTTCTCGTTTTTTCTGTATAATTCAGTGTAAATTCAAGTGTTGCAACACCAGCTTCTACTTCTTCCGTTTTCAGGTCATCTGAAACTCTCAGCCCTTCCGGAATATGTGTACTCGCCTGCCCCAGAACATTCATATGTCTGTCCGTAAAATACAAAATCACAGAAACACCTCCCTGTATTTCATCGTAAACTCTGGTTGTGTTGCCCAGTTCGAAGCGATACATTCGATCTGATTCGTCCCAGGTTTCAAGTAGAACCCTTCCCAATCATTTCCAAGTGCTCCAAGATCCTGCCGTGGAAGCCCCTGCAATGTAACATCTCCATTGCTGCAGTCTGCCGTTAAGATCTGGTTTGCTGCAAATTTGTTCGGGATATCTCGCCATTTCTCTACATTGTCGATGCGGATGGAAATCCCACGGAAATAATTTCTCGTAACGAATTGATTTCCCGTATCTCGCGCTCCCCACTGTCCAATGTAAAGTTTTACACTGCATACTTTCGTGTCTTTTAATTCTGGAACTGTAAATTCTTTGTATCCACCAAACCAGTAGAAACGTATTTTTTCGCCGCTCTTTAAAATATCGCTATCACCATGCAAACGATTATATGGATTGGAATCGTCTCTGTAGCATGGTTCAAATGTATATTTCTTTACAACTCGCGGTTTATTTCCACCTACCCACATGCACATAGCTGCTGTGTTTCCGCTCATGTCATTCTTATAGATTTCCTGGCAACAAATCATTTTTCCATTTGTATCGCAAAAAGCAACCGCCTGGCATCCTGTCTGCCCCATCAAGCCCGTCTCAAACCAGCTGTTCACGTAACAATATAGATTAGCAGATCCCTTCGTTCCGTTTGAATCCACAATCGGAATTGTTTTCATTGCCCCGTTCCATCCATTTTTATTTGCCGTTGTAGCATATCCACTGCTGGCCAAATACAGCCCCTGTGTTCCGTCATAAACGTCCATAATGCTCAATTTTCCAGCTGTTTTGCTTGTGTCATGCAAAAAATTATTTCCTGTGTCATCTGTCCATTTCGTATCTTTCGCCCATATCCTGCTGTCCTTATAGTTTGTTACCATTTCACTTTTTTTGTACATTTCGCCATCCGCTTCATCTGGATCGCCAAACTGGAGGATTTTCTTTGATTCATTCACGAAACCGATCATGCCATTGTCGCTTTTCATTTTCGCTTGGAAGGACGGAAATGCTTTGTACGTGCCATTGTAGGACACGACGAACGTTTTCCCGCCATCTGCAGTCGGGCTTACGGTAAATTCTTCCACGGAATATTTGAATGGATCCGCGCAGTAAAATTCCAGCTCCGATGTAATCGAGTTCTTTCCTGCAGGCACCTCACCGGCTCCCTGCTTTGTTCCGATATAATATTTGTCCGGCTCATCCGCAAAAATAAGAGTCGCCTGTTCTTCATCCAGAAGAGCATTCAGCTTGTTATACGCACTACGAAAAGCCGAATTATCTTCAGCAATCAGTTGATATCCAACCACAATGGTTCTGGGTTGATAGCGTTTGCGCCGGTATTTCGTACCATCGGATACGCCAGTTTCCAGATCTGTAATCTCCGTCCCTAAAACTTCCCGGCCAGACACATATAGTGTCCGGTAGCCGGGAATCACATTTTCCAAATAGTTTCCATTAAACATGAGAGCCTCCGAAGGCAGGTTCTGCCCTGGGTACCGCTCTGTTGTATCTACAAAGTTATACATTCATTCTCCTGCCTTTCTTTCGGTTCTCCCTAGTCTCCTGTTTCTCAATTTCTTCACGTGTATACGTTGCAGTCGCCTTTCCGATTTCTCTTCCGTCTAGATTAACCGGTACATAGATGGTATATTTTCCATTACTGCTATACTGATAGCTGTCATTCAGATCTTCAGATCCAGTCCGAAGGCTCATTCCGATTTCCGGTGCAGGTGTAAGCTCCGGAATCTGTATCAGCTCCATGGCTGCCTGCTTTGCTTCCTGAACATGATCCATAATGCCGTTGATCCAGCCAATACCGAAATAGTTGCCCAGCTTATCCGCAACCCGTGACGGACTGTGAATCTGTGCTTTCGCGCGGATTGCCGCCTCTGCAGCAGCCGCAAGCTGTGCCGCCACTGCTCTTACATGGCCGACCTGGCTTGCCATACCGTTAGCGAGACCCATGCCGATGTAAGCACCGCTGTTATAGGCCCCACCTGCCGATGATCGCATGGTAATTACGATTGAATTTGACATTGTTTCTGCTGTAGAAACCGCCCTTGACATTCCAGCTGAAACGCCATTATTAAAATTATTTCCAACCGCATTTCCAGAAGTCTTCGCTTTACTTTCTCCTTGGGAAAACTGCTTAATCAATGCATTGATCGCAGATTTCGCCTTGTTTCCCAATGCATCCAGCCCAGAATTCACAACATTCACGCTGGAGCGCATACCTGTAAGCGATTTTTCAGCGCTTTTCGCATTTCCGGCGATTGACTTCATACTGGAATTTACTGATTTCAGAGCAACTACCATAAGACCGGTTCCTGCGGCTCCGGCCACCATTGCCGCTGCAAATACGCCAACTGTTACAGCTGCCGCGCCAGAAGATCCTGCCAAAATCACAAAAACTGCACTGGCCGCAGTACCAGATCCAAGTAATGCCGTCAATCCAGCCGCACTGGCCTTTGCGCCAGCCGCTACAAGTGGAAATGCTGCTCCCATAATCGTCAAACCTGCACCTGCCATCACAAGCGAAGCTCCAAGCACCGCTGCTCCGGCAGACAATGCAATTACTCCTGCGGCTGCAGCCAGTGCAGTTACGCCGACCAACGCAAGACCAACTCCGAGCACGGTTGCGCCAACTCCTCCAACAGCAGCTCCGGTGCCAAAGATAATCATACTCGCTCCAAGCTGAGCAATTGCTACCGCTCCCTGCGCTCCGTACTGTGCAATTGTAGGAAGAACAGCGGATACAACAGCCAACGCTGCGCTTGCAATCAATGCTCCTGATGCTACCAGAACAATGGCAGCCCCAAATGCGATAAATCCAACTGCTCCTGCTGTCAATGCAGGGCCGAGAGCGGCAGCGCCTACTGCCAGCAGGGCGATAGCTGCAACCATGCCAACCATACAGCCAATAGCCAGTGGGCCAGCATTCGCAAGATTAATGGCCGATAAAGATAACAGCCCCATTCCGGCCGCCGCAATCAATACAGCGGCTCCAAATGTGACAAATCCAACTGCTCCAGCTGAAAGTGTTGGTGCTACGCTCTTTGCCACCAGCATCAAGCCGCCAATTGCAACCGCCATTCCTGCCATTACGCCAATAGCCAGCGGACCGGCACTCGCCAACTGAATCGAAGAATATGCCAAAAGTGCCAAACCTGCGCTAATCATTAGCACAGCCGCTCCCAACGCCAGAAACGCCGGTGCCATCGCTGTTAATTTCTTTGAACCGCCGGACATAGATGAAAACAATTTCGTCATACCAACTGCGAGCCCTACTACCACGCCAATCAAACCGGCAAAAACAGCTATTGCCCCCGGACCAGCATTGGCTACTGCAATTGCCGACTGTGCAAGCAAGTAGAATCCTGCGCTGATCGCCAGCACTCCAACGCCCATCATCATAAAAGCCTTGACAGACGCTACCATTTTCTTCGCACTACCGCCGCTGGATTTTCCAACCGCCTCCTGGCCTTTTGAAACACCAAATAGCCTAGGTGCGATTTTCCCGAGTCCAGCCTTTGCCAGCCCTCCAACAGCTCCTGTAAATGCGCCAACAAATGGTGCTACAGCCTTAACGATTTTAAAGCCTTTATATGCAATCAAGAGTTTCGGAAGTGCCACCGCTACTTTTGCAATCGCGTCCGAATGTTTTTCCAAAAATCCCGAAACTGCTACAATTCCATCTTTGACCTCTCCCAAAGTGGTAGAGAAATTTTCAATACTTTCTGTGCTGCCAAAAGAACCTGAAAGCTTCTTGATATCTCCTATGATCGCCCCAGCCGCATCGCCCAGCGCCGTTCCCGCTTCCAATGCGTCCGTTTTGAAAATATCCCAATATGGTTTTGCTTTCTCAACCATTGATTCTATTTTATCGACAGCCTTTTCGATCCCTTTTCCGCTGGCAAGCTTTTCATCAATTTTTCCAACCGTCTCAGTTGCGATGCCAACCAAACCTCTCATTTTTCCGCCAACCTGGTTGAATGCAGTAATTCCAAGTCCTTCCATAGCAGACTGCAGTTTCACGACATCGTGCTGAAGATTATCCATTTTGATCTCTGCCATTTCTTTGGCTGCACCGTCACTGTTATAAATGGCATTGGTTAACTTGTCAAAATCCTCTGGTGCCGCACTCACGATTGAAAGCAGACCTGACATACCCTCTTTTCCAGCTAACGTAGCAGCGTATTTGGCCTTTAACGCTCCCTCTGCTCCATAAGCCTTTTCCGTTAAATCTGCTAATGCTTCATTATACTTCTTTTCTGTCAGCTCTCCATTGGCATACTTTTCGTCAAGTTTTGCAAGGTTCTCTTGGAACTGATCCATTGGCATTTTGCATTGTCCAAATGCACCGCGCAGATCGGTTACAATGTCCATCAGAGACTTCATCGAGCCATCACCATTCTGCAACGATATGCCCAAATAATCCATTGCGTCACTGATATCATCTGTTGGCTTTGCAAGATTCGTCAGAATAGTTCGAAGGCTACTTCCGGCCATGCTGCTTTTCAATCCTGATGAAGCCATGAGACCGAGAGCGATGGCTGTATCTTCTACACTATAGCCTAACGATCCAGCTACCGGAGCCGCATATTTAAATGATTCACCCAACATGGCAACATTTGTATTGGAATTGGCCGAAGCCGCTGCAAGAACGTCAGCAAAATGTGAAGCGTTAGAAACTTCTTTCGTAAAACCATCTTTAATAATTTTGGTTGTGCCATCTGCTGATAAGCCGAACGCTGTCATCGCATCTGTTACAATGTCAGAAACGCCTGCCAAATCTTCTCCCGACGCTGCGGCTAGATCCATTACACCTTCGATTCCATTTAACATATCCTCAGTTTTCCAGCCGGCCATTGCCATATACTCCATCGCAGAAGCTGTCTCGCTTGCGGTGTACTGCGTGGATTTTCCAAGCTGTTTTGCCTTTTCAGACAGTCTATCAAAGTCGGATCCTGTAGCTCCGGAAATAGCTGCTACAGACGACATAGCATTCTCAAAATTCGCGCCAGCGCTTATTGCACCAGCAGTCAAGCTTTTCAGTCCGCTTCCGATTGCCGAGACTGCCTTGGATCCAATCGCCGCCATAGCACCAAATCCAATTCCACTTGTAAGCGTATTTTTCAGATTATCAGCATAACTGCTACATGATTTCATCATTGACGAGAAGTTTTTATCTTCCGCGCACAAAACCGCTTTTACGCTATAAGATTCTGCCATCTGTTCGCCCTCCTTTCTTTAACAACTTGGATATTCCAACAAAACGCGGATCGCTCTTCTTATGTTTCTTTTCCTTCACATTTTTTAATTCTTTTTCATAGTCGAAGAAATTTCGGAATCTTTTGTATACTGGCACTGTTTTCTTCCCAGATTTTTTCTGCGCCTGGGCAGCAAAATTCAGAAATGCCTGCCGATGTGCCCTGTATTCGTCGTCTACTATTCGATATCTCAGCGCTTCCATCATAATTTCGTACTGTGCAATCGTCAGACGATCAACCTGTTCAAACGATGTGAATCCCAGATACCGGAAGCAGCTGATTGCAACTTCCCGGTATTGTTCTTCAAAGCTCACCTCTTCATGGGATATGTCACTTACTTCTTCGCTTTTTCTTCCTCGATCGTCTTCTCGAGATTCTGGACGCATTTCTTCGTAGCATTTGCATTCTTTAAGAAACCCATCGTATCTTCGAAGAGCTGATCGATATCGGTATCCGAATCATCAATATATTCATCCAGAATTTCTGTAGTTGCTCTCGGATTCTGCCCTTTATTCGCTACGAGTAACAGATCCTCAAGAGCCTCTACATCTCCGTCCATGATCCCTGCCACAGCGTATCTCAGGCCAATATTCTTCTTGGCATCTTTTACTCCGTCTACCGGCATGCTTACTTTCTTGTTCATTTCTCTCATGAATCCCATGCCAAAATTAAACTGATACACCTGTCCATTGATTGTAAGTTCCATATCATTTTTCTCCTTTACTATCAAAAAGAGGACGATTTCTCGCCCTCAACTGTTCTTTTACGCTCCTGTTTTTGTCGTATCTGTAAATACGTATGCCGCTACTTCCTGCTGTGCGGCTGTCACTGTCACATCGCCTTTCTCGCCGGTTCCGTTTACGCCAAAGGTAAGGGATACTTCTACCATATCCTCGGCATTCGAAGTCTTTTCCAGCTCCGTTACGTAACCCTGGAAATATTTTCCCTTGAATTTATTGCTTCCGCTGGATGCTGGTTCATCCAGATTTGCTTCCCAGATCTCGACCAGTTCATCATTGATCATGGCATCTTCAAGAGAGTCGATCAGTGTGTCGCCCTTGGCAAGAATACTGGTTGCCGTAATCTCAACCTCGGCTGCTCCCGGGGTTCGAATCGTGCCGTCCTTGGTCTCTGTGGTATCTGCATCCTTGCTTGTCGTTCTTCCGTTTTCTGTAGTAAAGGCTAATGCTGTAGCTGCATTTTTAGCCGCGTCTTTCTTGAGACGGTACAGATAGACGATCTTTTTGCCGCGGACCGCATCTGCAAATAACTGCAAATCAATTGTTTTTCTCATGCTGTTCTCCTAACTGAATAAAAAAGTCACTTCCACGATGCCGTGAAGAAGTGGCTGGTTGGTGGTTGTGTCCGGCAATATTCTCTGATTCAGGTCCTGCACGGACCACGAAAAGTTGCCGGTATGTTCCAGCTGTCTGCAAATCTGCTTAATCTGCAGAAGCATCTGTGATACTGTGCCGCGCTGCCGCGGATTGTCATGCCAGACGTGAATTGTCTGGCTTGCAGTGCCGAATACAGCCGTTTTATTGGCTCTGTCATTCAAATCACTGTCTGCCAGATAGACAAACGGATATGGCGTGCCTTCCGGCGGTAAAAACGTGTCATACACACTGTCTGGATACTGTTTTTTTAATTCCAGAAGCAACGCACTGAATAATTCCTGCTGTGGGTCCATGATGTCACCTCGTAAGCTTTTTCAAATCGGATTTGAACTTCTCTTTCTGTGCCGTATAGGAAGGACGCATATACGGCTGTGCGTTCATATAACGGGTTCCATACTCCACATACGCCGCATACTCTGCCGTCGGCTCTACTTCCGCCGTAAGGCCGCCATCTCGGATCTCAAGACCGATGTTTCGTTTCAAATTACCAGTATCCACTGGAGCTTTTCTCTGTGCGGCCTCCTGCAGCGCTGCACCATTATCCTTTACTATCTGTTTCACTTTACTCATCTGCACGTTTTTTTTCAGTTTAACCTGCAGTTTTTCCATTCCTTCCAGCTTGATTTTCGGCATCAGACCACCTCCGATAGTATGAATGTCTGTTTTACACGCAATTTTCGCGTATAGTCCACTTTATAGTTCGTGTTCCCGATCCGAATTCTGTCATATGGCTTCTGATAATGGTTCTGGAGCTGTACCGTCACACTGCCCTGACGGATTCCTCCGTATACGATCTGCATGATTTCCGCCCGCGTATCCATCACAGATGCCATTTTCCGCACCTCTGTTACCTGATCGTCGGCATAGTTTCCAGTCGTTGGATCATACTCACCCGGCAGGACTCGCCGGAAGAAAATTGGCGTATCGTATCTCACAGAAACTTCACCTTTCCCTTCCTTGCCTCCCGCTGGCTGTCCAGATAAGACTGAATATCATCCATGTACCCGGCAAAATCATTTTCAGACCAGGAAAGGCTCTCGCCCTCAACACTGTGAGAGGAGAGCCCTTCTGATCCGATTCGGTTGAATCGAATGACTGAAACATCCAATATGATGTATTCCATTTCTTCCGGCGGCTCCAGACCGCCAAGAAGAAATTTTAACCGCTGTTTCGTGGCATTCAGAATCAGCTGTAGCTGCTGTTCTGTCTTTTTATCTGTGTCTTCCAGTCCAAGAAGCAGTTTCAGATCTTCGAGCATCGACTGCCTCCTACTTCTCTGGTTCTTTTACCAGTTCGATCACCGGGGTTCCACGCAGGTTTTTATCCGAAGCAAGCTCTTCCAGACGCTCTTTCGAGACCTTGATTCCCTCGCGCGGGAAAACATCGCCCTCTCGGTACTCATGGTCATCGTCATGAAGATCCGTAAAGTATTCAATCACCCTGTACATAGGTTCCTCCTTCTCAGCTCTTCACAGCTACTGTTACGTCACCGGAACGAACTGCTTTATAGTTCTGATCACACTCAACCAGCGTGATGTGATGGGTTGCTGTAGATGCGATTTCGGATTCTCCATCCCATTTGCTCCAGTTTTTCACGTCATCGCCGTATTTCACGGTAGTCGCGGATGCCGCATCTTTGTACTTCCAGCAGTTTTTCATAGACATCAGCTGCTCTTTTACGGAGATCTTTGTTTTTCCCGTTTCAGATCCTTCTGCCGCCGTTACGGTCAGTTTTCCAAGAGTCTGTGTATCCGCGCCACCAACGGAGATGTAGGCGATGGCATCCAGGTACTCACAGAATAAGCGCAGACCCATAATAGCGTACAGATCCGAAATTGCTCTCTCGTAGGTACCCTGTGCATGGAAACCGATAAAATGAGTAGTCGGGTCCGTTGTATAGCTGAGGCCAGCTTTTACGAACTCAGAATCGCCCGGATCGATGTAATATCCGATGATGTTGTTGAGTGGAGTAGCAATGACGACGTTTTCCGGGATTTCAGAGCTTACGAAGACAACATCAGCGCCAAGGAATTTCTTCATGTACTCAAAGCCGAACGCTGTCTGCAGGGAGATATCCGCGGCACCGACATGTTTATACACATCCAGTGTATTTACCCATACTGCTACGCCGGTAGCCGTTCTTCTCATCTTTTTGAACTTATCTTTAACCTTTCCGATTGCCATAGCAACCGCCATCTGCCAAGTGCTTTCATGGCCAGTCAGAGAACCTGCTTTCAGCTGTGCGTACAGCTTATCCATGACAACGTTCTGCAGATCGGTTTTGAACTCTTCGTCGGTATCCTGTACTGCGGCATCATATCCCTTTTCCGCGATTGCCTCCAGGGTTACTCCCTTACGATACTTGCTGATTTTAATAGTATCAAACGGAATTTCTTCCACAGCGTACTGGGAGTACGGGATCTCTTCGCCCTCTGCGACCTCACCGGACTGCAGGTTTCCTGTCACCTTTTTTGTCTTTAAAACGGTGTTGTTATCTTTCTTGATCATTCGGATAATACCCAGGACGTCAAGCAGTGCCTGAATGTTTTTGCCGAAAGATGTTACGAAATCAATCTCGCGGGCTTTTACCTGGATCTGTGCCTGACCTGTCATGTTATCCGGTGCCGCAAATACCTGCAGCCCTAATTTTCCAATTCTATGCATGCTGTTTTCCTCCTACTGAAATAATGCAATATTTTCCGCAATCAGCCGCTGCCGTTCAATTGGGTTGCTGACTGCAAGAATCTGTTCTTTTGTCACAGCGCCTTTTCCGCCGGATCCGCCCTTTGGGGCATTTCCTTTCAGGGCATCTTTTACGGCAGCCTGTACTGCATCCTTATACATCTTTGTGAAAGCTTCGACTGCCGTCTTGGTATCCTCAGCGCTTTCCGATACCAGATGTGCCAGAAGTTCATCCGGGATGTTGATTTCTTCATCTGCCAGCATCTTTCTGGCCGTCTTTGACATTTCCGAGAGCGAATTCTGCCGTTTCAGATCTGCCAGTTCCTTTTCCAACTTCCGGTTTTTATACTCCGCTTTCTCTTCCTTTGTCATCTTCGCCAGCTTTTCCGCCTCTGAAAGCTTATCATCAGTCAGTGCCTGCCACTTTTCCTGCGCTTTGGTCACTGCTGTATTTACCGCTTTCTGCACTCTGCGGTCAAACTCCGCTCGATTCTCTGCCTGCCTCAGAAAATCATCAAATGACATCTCATTGCCGCTATTTTCAGAACCTGCTCCAGCTCCGTCCTCGTTTCCGTCTCCGGCTCCGCTGCCGTCTCCTTCGCCATCTGCAAATAACTGCAGGTTGATCATTGGGATTCTCCAACGATTGTTTTTATACTTCATGTTCGGTCCTTTCTGCCCCGTCCCGTTCTATAAAAGCCCCGTGCCGTTGCTCCAGAATCATAGTTTAACGACATTTCGGTCACATCGGTTACACGATCCGGACATGCTCCGGAAATTCATCGGCCATCAAGCAGACGCCGACAAAAAAGGAATCCACCAGAGTTTTTGCTTTCTCCGATAGATCCCCATACTGTATATCAACCCATCCGGGCGATACTTCGTATTCTATTTCATCCCTTGTCAGATCCTCGATCGAGCGGATCAGCGTCCGCACAAGGCTGGAAACACCCGCACAGACGATGTCCTGCCCGTGCGGTGCGTACATTGCATGACCGGACACCTTAATTTCGTTTTTACGAACGCGCACCTCAATCATTCTCTGATCCTCTCTTTCTTAACAAATGGGCACAAAAATACCACCGGCCTCTCGACTGGTGGTTAATTATACAAATGGAACCATTTCTTTTACGTCTTTCAATGTCCTTTTTGCCTTTTCGATCAATGAATTCTCAAACAGATATGAAATACCTTTGGGCGTGATAATAGCATCCGGCAGATCGCCTAAAAGAACGCCATCTTTCGTATGATTAACAGCAATGCCTTTTACATATTCTTCCGTAATCAGGCTTAAAATGATATACTGCCAATAATTCTCAGGAATATTATAAGCTGATGCTGTAAGGTAACACGCTTCTGGTTTTTCACCCTTTTTCAAGCATTCATACAGATATTTCAGTACCTGGTATACAATCACGAAATAATCATTCTGAGCCATTTGTCCTGTCTCCTTATCATCAGTTGATAATTAACTGATTCTTGCAAGAATCACAGTAAAAAGTATTGGTTTTTTCACGGTCGCCAACAGGAATCATGATTCCTGTTTTACATTTTTTGCACAAAACTTTTTCGCCTTTCCTCAAGAGCTTTACTCTCTCATGAGGCGGAATATTCAGAGTATTCGTCATAAACAATCACTCCCATTTCAGATTCGGATATTTATCATTTATATGATTCATTATATCCTGGACAACTTTTTCTGTCAATTCGATGTTTTGATGTCTGTACTCGTTCATATAACATTGTAACTCTTGATTTTTGGTGTTTGGCTTGTTGATTTTGGCATGTGTAGCCTCGTGAATCACTGTAATAGCTGTCTCACGAACCGTTTTGGTGTTATCAGCATAAATGTTGATTTCACCATCTTCGAAAAGTCCGTCCAGTCCCTCGTCGACATCAACTCCGTACCATACCTTTATTTGAATATCATTTTCCTGAAGATATTCCAACATTTCCGTTCCGATGCTGGACTTTTTCATTTCTTTCATGATATTTCGAGGTTTGATAACGTCTCGCCCCTTTGATCTGCCATCCAATGTTTGGAATATGCCTTCGTTGTCTTTGTATCTCGCCTTTCTGTTTTTCGAAGCTTCCCATTCTTCTGTGGTACCACCCTGCTCCAGAAAGTCCAACCATTTCTCATATTCTGCACTGTCTTCATAGGCTGCCGTGGAGCAGTGGCACCGTGGATGCATCGGCGGCGCGTTCGTTCCCGGCATCATATCCTGCACTTTGAAATGCTTACCATCCAACGCCTGGCACCGCTCGCAGACATCTGCATTCCCGCAGGCAACGTATGTATACTCTTCGAATCCATTTCGAATATAGGACTGCTTCTGCGCTTCTGTCTGGACTCTGGCAAGCTCCGTGACCATGAGCCGCTCTGCATCCTCCCGGCTTGCACCGAAGCGTTTCTGCAGGTGCACCGCAAGCTCCCGCGGGTTCTTGCCCTGGATCAGCCCCGTTTTCAACAGCTTATCCAGCTCTGCTTTCAGCATGTCCTGGTACATCCAGATCCGGTCAGAATAGGTGGCATTGTGGAATGACGCATCGACAATTGCCCGCGCCATTTTCCCATTTTCCTGCACGGAATTGCCAAGAATACCCGCCTGCCTGCGAAATTCTTCTATTGTCTGCTGTGTCAGCGTCTTGTCAAAATATTTCTGCAGTTCATCGAAACCGGATACCATTTCCAGCCCGATATTGGCTTTCAGCAGTTCCAGACGGTTGATCTTCATGGTTGCATTGTACAGCCGCATCTCTTCATTCGCCTGGTCGAAAAAATCTTTTTCTTTGACGTATTTCGCCGCTTTCCTGCCATACTCTTCGATATCGAGCTTGGAAACCCTTCTCTTTGCTTCTGCCAGCGAAATCTTCTCAGCATTGGCGTATTTTGCGTAAAATCCATCGATTTCCTTCTGAATCTGATCCGCCATATACGCATAGGTCTTCCGGATCTCTTCTGCATAGGTCTGCTCAGACATCTTATTCTTCTTGGCATGTTCCGTCTCACGTTTCTGCCAGTATTCCTTACTCGTCATCCTGTCCACCGCCGCCAAACATCTGCTTCATCACTGGATCCGCTCTCACCTTGTTCTGATCGGTATCAATTTTCTTGATTTCATCCTGTACATTGTCCACAATAGACAGCATCCCGAGCTGTGTTTCCTGGCTGACCACACCTTCCAGATTCTTCGCGATCTCTGCCTCTTCCTGCAGGTTTGCCGGGAAATTTGGCGTAAAATGTGGATGGATCTTCACCCAGTCATCTTTTTTCATTCCTGAGACCGGATTTGAGAAAATCAGACGATACCTCCGGTTCATTCCACTGGTAAATTTCCGCTCTTTCGTTTTTTCCAAGTTACTCATTGCCTGCAGCTTATATTTCATGGCGATGCCGGAACTGGTGCCAAAATTCTCGTCCGAGATATTGGCCACCATGCTGATATGGAAAATGAGCTTTTCCAGACGATCGATCAGATGCTCCTGCGTGGTATCACCATCCGGTTTCTGAAGAAATTCGACAATCAACCGTTCGGTGTCCCCGTCGAAATTAATGATTCTGTCATCCCGGATATGCGCCACATCGTCTTCTTCCAGCTTGGATCCAAGAACTTTCAGATAAGCATCCGCGAAATAGTCAACATCATTGGCCTTCTCGCAGATCGCCTTATTGTATGCGTTGATCATCGTAAGCACCGGTTCGAAGATTCCCATCCGCTCCTTGTTTTCTACGTACTCAGATGCCGGAACGCCATCAAAGCCGTGTATCTTCTCGTCTGCATCCCAGATCAGCTTTCCCTTTATTGTGAACCATCGAACCTTCGTCTCATCTGAAACGCTGCCATGAAGGATCTGATTCGAATCGTAATACAGCCGCACGAAATACCGTTCCCTTTCCAGCACGGAATCATCGTAGATCATAAATGCATCCAGCGGACTCAAATATGTAATGCCGATGTTTCCGTTCTCATCGACATAATACATTTCATAGCCCTTGCCGAAGATGCTGCAGATTTTGGACAGCTCGGCGTTATTGTCGTCCTGGTCGTTGTACTGGTCCAGGAATTCAACATACTTCGCAACTGCTTCGTTCCCATTGTCGACCTGCATTTTGATGGCATTTCCAATGAAAAAACCATTCATCGTATCCACGATGTATTTCGCAAAGTTGACCATGATCCGATTGTCTGGCTTCCATTTCGGCTTTAACGGCTCATGCAGGATCGGATAGTCCGTCTCGTAGGCCTCCTGCAGTCTGCTGTATCGAAATGCGCACTCTCCGGAATGCCGCATAATAAATTCGTTCAGTTTGGCATCCGTCAGCGTCTCTTCCGACGGTAGCCTATACAAATTCGTTCGCACTTCTATATCCCTCCTTTCACCTTTCTGTTCAGCCGTGGTTTCGCCTTGCGTTCTTCCTCAATGGAGTATCGAAGCATCGCCATGGCATCATCAAAAAATGGAACTGGCTCTTCGAGATAATTGTTGGTACGCTCATCCTTCTTCCACTTCCATTGCTGAATTTCTTTTATTGTATTGACGCAGGACGGGTAAATATGGATTCTGTGCTGTTTCAGGTAATCTATCTGGGCATGCACGCTGTTCGGCTCCTTCTGCACGCCTTTTGCGCGGTATCCCGCCTTCTGCCACATCTTGATACGGTCCGGCTCCGCAGAATCGCACCACATGCGCAGGCGCTTGTTGAACTGCCCCTCCGCCAGCCGGATGATCTCGTCCGTGTCCATCTCATACACGTACAGTTCCCGGCATAGATACAACTCACCATCCTTAAAGCCAATCTCACCGATGCAATTGGCGTGATTGAATCCGAAATCCTGTGCATTGACCATGTAATCGAATCGTTCCGGTGAACAGTCAAATTCTTCGACAACATAGTTTTTGAGGATCAGTCCGGCGACCTCGCCCCATTCCCCCAGGCCATATACCCGATACCCCTCTGGATCCACTTCCTTACGCCGCATCATACGTCTTCGGTAGGCATCATCGATAAAGCGGTTCTGCTCGTAGGTTGACTGATGTGTCAGAACATCCGGATCTGACCGGTCAAAAAACACACGCTTAATCCAGTGGTACACCGATACCGGGTTGAACGTCATCCGTATCTGATAGAACTGTCCATCCGGCAGTTCACCACGGAGACGATCATCAATGATCTCGAAGTCCGCCTGCGTAATTTCCGTGGCTTCTTCAATCCACACATCGGTCAACTTTCCACGCTTGAAAGTAATGGATTTCAGCTTTTCACGCTGTTTCTCATCATTGACTCCACGGAAAATGATCTGATTCCTGTTGATCTTACACTCCATAATCATGTTGGAGCTGTTGATGTACCAATATCTCTTATACTGCTCCCCAAACATACGAAAAATAGCACCCTGCAATTCTGCAAAAGTGCTATCCCTGTTTGTCACGTCCGCCTTTCGAACGCATAGAAGATTTCTTCCCGGATCCTGTATCAGCCGCAGGATATAATTCTGCGCCGTATCAACGCTCTTCCCCGATCCGGCAGAGCCTTTCATAACAATATACCGTTTTCGGCTGCGGTCAACTTCTTTGAAGCCTGGGTTCATCTGGACGTTTATGTTCATCCGGAATCGTCCTCTCCGTAATTAATTGTGATGTTGAGATCCATATCTGTATCCAGCTCAACTTTATCCTTGAACATACCAAGGTGTTTTCCAAGAAGCTCCAGTGCTCTCATCTTATCATTTAATCGGACTTCCCTTTCAACTGACGATCCTTTTTCACCATCCATAGTTTTAACTTTTACTGACTGAATACATGCCAAATCATCTTCTGTGGCATCTGCTCGAATAGAAGCATCTTCAGAATTGATTACTTTTTGCGGATTCACAAAAGCTATTCGCGCCAGTTCTTGGATTACTCTGTCTTGGTTGATACCTGTCCTTTTTGACCTTTCGGCCATTGCCTGCTGAATCGCTTCTGAAACTGGAGTTTTCTGGAGTAATTCATTTCCTATTTCGCTGGCTCTTTGTGAGTTTCCTGCTTTATAGCCAGCTCTGATCGCGGCCTGCGTTGCATTCAGGTCGATCAGATACTCCTCAACAAATCTCTGCTGCTTTGCAGTCAATTTTGCCATCCTGCAACACCGCCTTTCTGCTTCTATACACAAAAATTCCCCGCATCTCTGCGAGGAATCCTTGAGGTATAAGTATATGGGAGTCTCCAGTCAATGGAGAGTTGGAACGGCAGGATTCGAACCTGCGTTTTGCCGGCGCTTTTGCTCTTTCCAACTGAGCTACGTTCCAATGGCACTTCCTACCAGATTTTCACAGCTATGGCACTACATAACCATAAAATCAAGCAGGCTTTGTCAATCTCTCTAAGGCGGTGCATCGCTCTCAGTTCAGATGTCTGGGGCTTCGTTCGACATCGTGCATCATTCGGACTTTTTCCACGGGCTGATGCCTGCCCAATTCAACGGTCAGGCTGTGACACCTGGCCGCCGATCAAAGTACATTCACAAGGAGGTAAAGAAAAGATGAAACCCTTCCTGCCGTTCTTTCCATGATACACTATAACATTTTGATTCGGGACATATGGGACAAACGGGACAAAGTTTCATTTTTCTTCAAAAAATCTGTGATATTCTTTCTTCACGCTCTCCTCTGTGGCTTTCCGCCCCAGTCTGCTTGCCACCTGGCTCCAGCTCATCCCTTCGAACACCTTATACTTGATGATCCGCTGCATTCTCTGCGGAATGTGGTTCATCCACTGCTCCACATCCACCTTCAACCGCTGTGCATTCTCCCGGCGTTCTTCAAGAATCTTCTCCTCGTGCCGCAGGCGGGCGTCCTCTTCATAGGTGAACGCCGTCCCTGCGATCTTGAAGTGCTGCGGGTTGTACGGAAAATCCGGATTGCTCCCGGATACGTTCGTCTGCACGATGGTCTGCCGCTTCTTTTTCAGCCGTCTAATGTCCTTTTCCGTCTCTTTGATCAGCTCGCACGCGTCTATGTACTGCTCCAGTGCCTTTTTCTCCATTGGTATCACCTCCCCATGTGTGTTCTTTTCCGGTTGTCCTGTCTCTCATTCTGATCTCAACCAACTCCAGATGCGACACGTTCAGGACTTCCCGCACAGCCTTGACCACATTCCAGATCGCTCTTGGCAGGCGGGCGGCGTTTTGAATCGCTTTGTCTGCAGTCGGATCACGATATCCTTCACCATTCATGGCTACTCCTCCCATTTCAGTCGTTGGCCGCAGTGATAGCAGTATCTGGCAATACCTGTCCCTTGGAACCCTTTGGAGCATCTTGGACAGTTGTATGTCTCTGTATAGCGAAATCCTCCCTTTGTCCTTATTGGTTCCAACGGGATATTCTTTTCAGCCGCTTCTGCTGTCTGATCTGGATCCATTCCGGACTTTTCGTAGTCTTTTAACTTTGCAAGCGCTCCGTAGATGCTTTGGCTTGCTGTTTTGGTAATGGTCGCTCCTTCTTGCAGATTTCTCCAGCTTACGCCTCTCAGGCTCCAGAATCCTGACTCATCACGTTCTATCAATCGTGCCATTTTTCGTTCCTCCTCAACCAAATTCCAACTGTCCATCGTCAACAAACTTCTGCTTCTTCCGGATTAATTTATCTCCCTGCTGTTTTAATCGTTCAACACGCTCCTTCTGTTTCAGGTTTGCCATATAATTATCGTCTACTTCCGGCGGAATCTTCAAAAAGTATTCTTCTGGAAGCGGCATTCCGTTTTCTTCACATAACTCGGCAATATCTCTTTTGTAAGCAATGATATGATTTCTTGTCAAATTCATATTGCAGCCATCCGGCCAGAACGGATCATTGCAACCGTTTTCGTTGATATGGTTCCAAGTAGCACGTTCGCGGATTATCTGACTACAGAGCAAATCTAACTGCTGTTCCGGTGTATTTTCTTTCATAACATCACCTCTGGACGATCAAATAATTTATACCGTCATTTTTGAACCACATCTCGGGCAATATTTCCACTTTACCTTCGTGTATTCTGCGCTGCATCTACCCGTTTCAACCGCTTCGATACTCTCGACCTGGAATCCGCACTTAGAGCATTCGGCGTGGATGTAATCGTTATGTTCTGCCCTGTTCTTCCACCTTGCGGGATATTCGAAACTCTTTCTCTTCATCGTAAGCGCATACTCTTCATCCAGGAACTCAAGTGTGTACTGACCATCCGCCGGGCATACATCTTCAAATTTTTCTACAAACCACTCGAATACGGCTCTGACAGCCGTCTCTGTCACATCCTCTTTGCCGCCGATCCATTCATCCCCGCGGAGGTTTCCGTAATAGATCCGGCCGGTAACCGGGCTTACGCCCATTGCTTTTTTAATCTCTTTTTTCATGCTTTCTTCTCCATTCCGTAAGATATTCTTCCTGCTCCCGGTCCTCTTCCGGATCCTTCGGACGCTCTGCCCGGTTCAGCAGCCACGCCACCGCACAGATGATCCCCCCGCAAAACACGATGATTCCAATCACTGCCATCTACTCCTCCTCTCTGCCCTTCCAGCAGCGTTCCAGTTCTTCTAGGACTGCAATGCATACCCGGTCTACAAAATCCCCATTACCGAATGATTTCGCAAGCTGAGAGCATTCCTGGACGCTCTCAGTATAGTCCTGTTCTTTTCCTGGCCGATTATAATACTTCTTGAAAAATCGCCAGACATCTGTAAAGAATTTAAAATAATTCATCATGGTAGCTCCTCAATCCGGATATAGATACCAGGCTTCTCCGCCCAAAACTTTTCAGTAATTTCAGATGCCACCAGCGCATCATCCTTCCAAAAGCCTACCAACGTCATGCAGTCTTTTAACATCTTCTGCAGGTTATCGGTGTCAGGCTTTGTGATCCTGTACTCTCCGTCCTTATGTCCATTCTTCGGGAAACACCACTTGGTAATCAGCCTTACGCCCGTTCTGTACGGTGCCATAATGCGATACTTGTACAAGTTGCCAATCAATTTCTCCTTAGCAGCTTTCAGTTCCGGCGGATCATAGAACACAGGTCTGCCATTCACGATTGTGACCTTGTGCTCCTGGTGTGTTATTGTTGGCGGTTCCATCGCCATAAAAAACTCTGTCATTTTTCATCATTCCTTTCCTGCGCGTCTGTGCTGGGTGGGTATGCTCCTAACCCGTTGTGGGGGCGTACTCAATCGCCCCACACTTAGGGTGGGCATGCCCGCACATTCCCGCCCGATTAGGGTATATATTTATATACAGGTGCCGGGCGGGCATTCCTGTCACCTAAAAAACATGGTGTCGGGCAACTTTCTGCCCGATGCCCGTTACCATGATCGCGGGCATTCCCGTTACCTATGTTGTTTTAGGTGTCGGGCATTTGCCCATGACCTAAAATGTTTCAGGTATCGGGCAAATACAACGTGTATCTTTATTTACCATAAATCCGATTTCTTTTAATGAATTTCGAACCGTTTTTTCCTCCGGATATTTCTCGCCGGTTGCTTCTGCATCCGATTTCAGGACTTCATACAGCTCCTTTACCGTCGGATATTTGTCCTCATGCGTAAACCGGAAATTTTCTATCGCCATCTTATATTTTTCCTTTTTGGCTTTACGCGCTTGCTCTCCTTGTTTCTTTCTGGCTTCTCTACCTTTCTGCCATGCCGGTTTGTCTGCTTCCAGTTCAAGATCTTTCAGCACGCCGATCTGATCCAGGCAGTGAACCGGATACTCAAACCACATGTTGACCGGTTCGAACTTTGGAAATTCCCGAAGTGTCCCTTCGATTCTCCATGCCGTATGGGCCTGTACTGCCGCTTTTGCCTCGGTGATCTGCTTATCCAGGGCTATCTTCTGCCACCGGTCCAGATGCGCCTCGCAGTAGCTCATCATCTGCGCACTGCTCAGTAAATCGTCCTGTGAAAGATCATCCTCCCACTTGAAATGCGCATCCAGATAGTCCATACACGCCTTGCAGATCGCTTTGTTTTCTTCCTGTTTCATCAGTGCTTCCGTAGGTTCCAGTTCGATCAGATCCAGCAGGGCATCCGGATCACGGGCAAATACACCGGAGCCAGAAGCACGGTCCATAGATTTCTTTCCGCCCTGGTTTCCTTTACTGTGATGATGGCAATAAATCACCGCGCATCCAAGCTCTGTGCAGACTTTATCAAATTGGTTACAGAAATTCGCCATCTGATCCGCGCTGTTTTCATCTCCCGTTATGACTTTATAAATCGGATCAATAATAATAGCCACATAGTTCTTCTTCGCAGCACGCCGGATCAGCTTTGGTGCCAGCTTATCCATAGGGACTGATTTACCACGCAGGTTCCAGATATCAATATTCTGCAGATTATCCGGCGTAAAGCCCATTGCTTCGTATACATCCTTAAAACGGTGCAGGCAGCTTGCCCGGTCAAGCTCCAGATTGACGTACATGACACGTCCCTGTGCGCAATTCCACTGCAGCCACTTCTTTCCTTCTGCTATGGCTATACACAGCTCAATCTGCAGGAATGACTTTCCCGCCTTGGATGGACCGGAAATGAGCATCTTGTGGCCTTTTCTCAGGATCCCATCAATCAGACACGGCGACAGCTCGGGGAGGTTATCCCATACACTTTCCAGCCCTTCCGGCTCCGGCAGATCATCGTTGACACCCTCAATCCATTCGTACCATTCATTCCAGGACTGTTTTCCGATGTTGGTATCTACGATGAACTGTTTCTTTTCACCACGCTGCACTCCTGGCATTCTGGAAAGTCTCGATGGATTCCGGTTCTGTGTATCCACGTCGATTCCGTTTTTCTGGCAGACTTCATACAGATAATCAACCCGTTTTCGATACTCGTTGTAATCTGCCGCATCTATCCGCACAATAGCATGCAGGCTCTTTTTTCCGGAATATACCAGGCAGGCGATCGGAAGTTCTAGCTCCCGCAGGATAGCATTCTGCTGTTCCAGCTCCATATGATCTGACTCTACTAAAGCATACCGGTACTCTGTTACATTTTCATTTTTACAGCCGTTTCCGTCCAACGGATTGAAGCGGATCCACGCTCCGGCTTCCGGATTGTAGTCACCAAGTACTGCGCCAATGTCCCCTTTACAGTCGTTCAGCAATTCAATCAACTGTCCGGCAGTACGGTCCCAGCTGCCTTTTTGTGGCAGCCAGCGCGTACCTTTTTCATCTGTCTTTTCCCAACTTCCGGTAACATAACCTACGTTTTCTCCTGCTTCAAACAGTGTTTCCAGATACGTGATCAGCTGCTCCGCCGGATTCCAGTTGGAAGGCTCCTGTATCTCTTTCCCTTCCAGCCAGTTTTTATCCACAACAACACGGTCACTGTCCACCGCGATACTGTCGTTCCAATCCAGTTCATGGCCCTTCTCCGGAACCCATCCATGATCCAGGGCAAGCTGTACGATCGTGCCGCCGGTTACCGGTGAGGATGAGCCGGAAAAGGTTCTCCATTTTTTCTCACATTCATTTGCATGATATCTGCCGTAATCTTTCTGGCTCCAGGCATCCCATACAGACACCGGATAACCTTCCTGTTTCAGAGCCATCCCGACAGAACACCATTCCTGATAAGTAAGCTCGGATGGATTGATATGTTCTATAATTTCTGTAAGGCTCGTCCTCTGTTCCATAATTTTTAAGCTCCTTTATACTCTCTTGGATTAATGTCCATTGGAACCCGCCATCCATTTGCCGCAATCCGGTCAATCAGATTCTTTGCTGTCTCGAACTGCCAGGTTCCTACATGCTCAAATCCTCTGCTTTCCAGAAAACGGATCTGTTTTGGTGTCGTCAGCCCTTCTGTACGCCGTTTATTCAGTCGATCCAGAATCTTTTCTGCCTTTCCTGCATTTTCGATTTCATCCGGCATAATGCCCAGCTTTTCCAGTGTCTTTTTCTGCTTCTCAGATGGCGGTCCCATTTCCCACCCAAAAGAGGGAACATAGCTGGACAGGTCTTCTGCCTGGATGGACATTTCAAACTGCAGCGGATCCACCAGTTTCTTTTTACGCTTTTTCATTTCCGCAAGCTGCTTTGCCAGAGCTTCTTCTCTCTGCGCTACGACATCCTCAGATGCTTTCTGCTCCGCTTCTTCGAGGTCAACCGGCATGCCTGCTTCTTTTTCCAGATTTTCTGTCATCTGCTGGGCCACTTCCTCATTCTCACAGATCAGGCTCGCCGGATGGCACAGCTCATGCCGCTCTGTGTGCCACAAAAAATCAAGCAACAGTAGATGGTCTTTTCCTGTTTCCGGGGACAATCGGGTACCACGCCCCACCATCTGACAATACAGGCTCCGCACCTTAGTTGGTCTGAGAACCACGATACAATTCACCGACGGGCAATCCCAGCCTTCTGTCAGAAGCATCGAATTGCACAGCACGTTATACTTCCCGGCATCAAAATCTTTCAGAATTTCAGCTCTGTCCTGGCTGTCTCCATTTACTTCTGCCGCCCTAAATCCATACTGATTCAGCAAATCACGGAATTTCTGGCTGGTCTTTACCAGCGGAAGGAACACCACCGTTTTTTTATCCCGGCAGTATTTCTGCATTTCTTCCGCAATGCCCTGCAGATACGGATCCAAGGCGGTGCCGATTTCGCTTACTTTAAAGTCTCCGGCCTGTACCGATACACTACTCATATCAATTTTAAGCGGAATAGTCAGCGCCTTGATCGGGGACAGATACCCTTCTTTGATTGCTTTCGGAAGTGTATATTCATAGGCCAGTGACTCAAAATAGGCTCCAAGATTCCGCATATCACCGCGATCTGGCGTTGCTGTTACGCCTAATACATGTGCATGCGGGAAATGCTGCAGCACACGCTGATAGCTGTCCGAAATACAGTGATGAGCTTCGTCAATGATGATCGTGTTAAAATAAAAGGGATCGAAACTGTTCAGACGTTTCTCTCTCATCAGTGTCTGCACAGAACCAACTACTACGCGGAACCAGCTTCCCTGACAGGAACTCTCTGCTTTTTCAAGGGCACTGCCAAGACCGGTTGTCTTCATCAGTTTATCTGCGGCCTGTTCCAGCAGCTCCCCTCTGTGTGCCAGGATCAGAACACGGTCTCCCTGCCGAACACACTCTTCTGTTACTTTGGCAAAGACTACCGTCTTTCCACATCCAGTAGGAAGGACCAGCAGGGTTTTTAACACCCCGCTGTCCCACTGTTCAAAAATCGCTTCTTTTGCTTCTTTCTGATACGGTCTCAGTTCCATTTAAAATCTCCCCGGTGTAAATGCTGGCTTGTCCGAATCTTTCGGATACAGCTTTTCAATGTAGTTGAACTTCTTACTTGGGTCTTTGATTCCCGGCTTCACGCCGATTTTCGCTCTTGCCGTTTTTCCTGGAAGCGCATTCCAGTCCATCCGAAGCTCTTCCCCCTCTTTTTTCAGACCGACGCCACGGAACAGCTCTGACAGTTTCCATTCCAGGCTGCTATGTAAGATGTAGTTCTCACGAATTGTGATTTCGCGGTCTGCGTGTACGATGAAGTACACAACTGCCATATTGCATGGCGGGAGCTTTCCTTCTCCTTTGGATCTGCTGCGGTCATATTTCTCGATGGTTACGTTGTAATCCCCCTCCGGGATTGGATCAAAGTTCTGGGAATCCTGTTTAATAGAATCATCCCATCCAAGTTCTCTTCCTTCTACTGACATAATCGTTTTCCTCCTTAATTAAATGGAATTTCCTGTTTTTCTTTCATTTCTTTGATTGCAGCATAGACCTGGTCCCAGCATGCTACCAGAAGCCCCTCGATAATGCCAGGATTTACGACATCGTAATCTTTGATCTTCGTGCCGACAGGAACATACCCTTTCGCTTCTACGACGTTCTCCACGTCCCATTCATCTACGTGATAAGTTTCCATCAGGTCTCGCAGTGCCTTCGGGATTTCCGGATCCAGACTGTTCTCCCCTGCAGGATCCGGCGCTTTAGGCGGCTCATCCAGTGGAAGATTCATCTGTTCCCCAGTTACTTCTTCTGGCGTTACCGGCTTCGGAGCTTCCGGAACGGGATCATGAGCTGGCGCCGTTTTAGGTGGTTCTGCAGCTTTGTACGGTTTCATATCTGCGGAAGCTTTTCCCTGTTCTATAATGCTCTGAATGACTTTGTAGTCAAACGGAACCTCATCCGGCAGACCGAAACGGTTCTTTGCATCCCAGCAGGCGTTGTGTGACGTGTACATGACACGCTCACCGCCCTGCGCTTTCCTCTTCTTTCCCTTGTCATCAACTGCAATGGAAAACGTTTTGTAGTTGGCAAACAGCAGCATGTCCGCCCATTCCTTGATCAGCGGCGATGTCTGGGATGTTGTTTTCTTTCCAAGCTTCAGCTCCCATCGGTCATAAGCTCCCAGCTCATCCGGTTGTTCAAATTTTTTAATCTGCGCATGTGCTGTAAGAACCACGTTGACGCCCGCTTCCACAACTTCTGAAAGCCGATTCAGGAACCGGCCAATCTCCTCTTTTACATAGGTATAGCCGTTTCCATACCCGAAATCCTCGATTCCAAACTTCCGATGCTTATCGCAGATAAACTGGATGCACATAGACTCAGCCCAGTCGATCGTGTCAACCACAAGCGTTTTACACACGTCCGGATGCGTCCGGATGTAGTCCACCTGGTCAAGAAGATTCTGCCAGCTTGTAGCTTTTGGCAACCGGGCAACATCCATTGAGTTCGTGCTACCCTCAGTGTCAATGAACACCGGATCCGGGAATTTACTGGCAAACGTAGATTTTCCAATTCCTTCCGGACCATAAACCACAACTTTTTTTGCACAGGGAATCACACCTTTGATAATTTCCATTAAAATACACCTGCCTTCCATGATTTCTGCTGTGGCTGTTCAGCCTGCGCCTGTCCAACTACATAACCGTCTTCGATAATGATGCTGCATTCATCACCGGTACTTACCCTAGTAGCGATCGCCTGCAGCCCCTCGCCCTCCAGCCAGGAACCAAACTCCTGCAGTGTCTGCAGATCCATCTGTTCCAGTTTGTCCAAGAGAACAAAGCCACACTCCGGATTCAATTTCCGGACAATGGCAGTTGATACCATCAGCCGTTCAGAACCGGACATGTTGTCCCATTTCTGCCCTTTATACACCAGCTCGCCTTCCTTTACCGACAGTTCCGGAAGTGGCAGCTCTGCAGACGAAAGCAGATTTGCTTTTTTCTCCCTGATAGCATTAATTTTCTCCGAAAGCTGGTCATACTGACGGCGGTATTCTTTTGAATCATCCTCAGCCTTCTCCTTATCCAAATTTGCGCGTACCATCCGATTGATCTCCTCGATATTGGAAATGCTGTCTTCCAGATCCTTGGTAGACTGATCTACCAGATCGGCAGCTGATTTTTCAGCAATTTCCAGATCCTTTACCAATTGCAGATGATGCTGTTTTGCTGCTTCCAGCTGATCAGACAACCGCTTTACCTCTTCATAAGCGCGTTTTACCTCTTCCCGGATCTTTCCTGCCTGTTCTCTTTTCCTTTGATTTTCTCCATTCTGAGCAAGAATGTCCTGCTGCTGCCGGATCAGCGCAGATGGTGAGACCAGATCCTTGGGTGCTTCTGGGTAATATGGCTGTTCTTTGGCGAACTTTTCTTTCTGATCCGCAGTCCGGCCGATGTACAGCCGATCCTGATACAGCTCTTTTTCTTCTTTCTCTAACTCCGCCAACTGGTTACCAACGCCGATGATCTGCAGCAACGTCTGTGCTTTTTCCTTCCCGGAGCTCTCCATGAACTTCGGAAGATTCAATGCCAGAGACTCGACAAAAGTGTTCAACAACGACTGTCCGGCCTTCTGACCGCTTGGATCCGTTACCTTCAACGCACTGTTCTTGCCTTTACGTTCAACGATCAGACCGTTGTTCAATACTATTTTTAAGTTTGGCGGGATGATGGATCCATCACGCGTTGCATCTGATGGTCTGAAGTTTTCGCCCCCCAAAGCCCATGCAATGGAATCCAGCACCGACGTCTTACCCTGGTTGTTTCTGCCGCCAATGACAGTCAGACCATTTGCCGTCGGTTCCAGTTTCACTGCTTTGATTCGCTTGACATTTTCAATTTCAAGCTTATTGATTTTCACTGACATTTTTCTTATCCTCCTTGTCTTTGTTAAAGTAATTCCAAACCGTCCCTGCACTACAGCCCATTTCGTCTGCAATCTTTTCATAGGACCATCCGGCGTTTCGAAGCGCCGTCATCTTTCCAGTGTCCAGCTTCCTCTTCCTGCCCTGTCTAACAGGGCTTTTCGGGGGGGCGTTGGTTTTGCCTCTGCTTTCTGTTCCGGTTCTTTTTCCGGCTTCTCTTCCGCCTTAGTCTGCGGCTGTTTCATAACCGCAAACACAGCACCGGCCTCTGCAGCAGCACGGACTTCCTGCATAGTCATCCCGCTGATGGCCATCGGCTGCATGACATAAATATCATCATGCATGCCGTGCATTGTCAGATCCACGGCTTCGCTATATTCAACGATCTGCATCATTTTCCTCCTTCATTCACCGATCCGCTCCGGATCCATGTAGCGAACACACGATTCCGGCGCTCTTCTTCTCGTTCTTCCCGCTCCTCGCGGCACTCTTCAATATAATCGCCGATCTTCTTACCAGCGAGCGCAAGAAGAAACATTCCGACTCCCAGGGCGGCGCGGCCCCACAGATCCGAATCCACGCCGCCGATGTAGATCCATGTACCAACCGCGCCGACCGCCAGCGCCGTTTTATCTGATCTCTTCATTTCTGCGTCCTTTCATACCCCATCGACTCCACCGCGGCTTCCATCCGCTGGCGAACGATCTCTTTTATTTTTTCTTCTCCGAGTTCCTCTGCTGTATACTGCTGTCCTCCGATTGTGATCCGAGTAACAACCATGATTTCTTTCATAAGGCACCACCTCTTCCTTATCTCCTTATCGTATGCAACCCGGCTCCGTAATGATTTTCTATTGATTCGTAACCATTTTTGAGCTATTATGTAGTTGCAAATTGTTTTTTGTATTCGTCCCATGGGAACTGGTACTTCCTGTGGGACTTTTTTCAAAGACATCATTAACGTGAAAGGATAAACCATACCATGCGCTTTTTAGCATTATTTCTTTTGGTTGTTGCATATAAATTTCTTACAAATTTAATGCATTATTTTAGAATCAAAAAACTACAAACATATTTTTCTGAATTTCTTGAGCATAAATGCGACAATATGAATCTCTATCGTCAAGAAGTGCTTTCCTTGTTTGAAAAAGCTCATGTTAAAGATAAAAAAATTCCTGTATCTGAGCATATTGGAAACCGGCAAATTGTTTCTGGAAACGTAAGCACCTTCTCTATGTTTCCAAGTACACGTGTCGCATTTTCTGTCACTACGCTAAACATGTTCGAAGAGGCAGAAGGCGTGTTCCGAAAAAATATGCTTGATAGTTTCAATCCGTTTTACTGGATTGATTTAATCGTTTTCCTCCCAAAATCATTACTGGCTTATATTGGAATATCCTCTGAAGTTACCGCTTACAAGATATGCAATGTCCTATTTACCTTCATCTGGTGGATACTCGGAATTCTTGTTGTTTATTTCAAACCCCAACTCCAAGATTTCGTTATCAAACTGGTGCGAAATCTTTAAAATGAATTTTGATAATATAACAAGTCCTCTTGCATTCCCAGTCTCTGCTATTTTCGCTTGCGAAGATAGCAGATTTTTTATTGCCTGTTCTCTTATAAATGAACCATAATTCATTTTCAAACAAATTCCTTTCTTTTGTGCTACAGAAGGCACTTCGCATCAACCTCAAGCGCCGCTGCGATGCGGACTAAATCACTTACTTTAATCAGCTTCCGTCCGTTAAGCATATCGCTCAGCCCGTGTGCGCTATATCCGGCCTTTTCAGAAACATGTACCTGCTTCAGCCCTTTTTCAGCGATGATCCGTGCAATGTTCTCAGCTACCGGACTGTTACACTCCGTTATCGTCATCGCTCATCCCTCCTACAAATTTATTCACGAAGTAGATCTGTGCCTTTCCGGTTGCCTTCGGTGTTCTGGTTACGATGTTGCAACCGTTTCCGTCAATGTGCGTACTCTCTTTGATCTCGAACAAGCCCATGTTCATCGACTTCTGCGTTGGCATATTCCAGTCAGAACCTTTTCTTTTAATCAGGTATCCATGGTTTCTCAGATACTCGAAGAGACGCTTCGCCCCAATATCCACGCCATTCTGACGCAGGAGCTTTGCAAGGTCACCGATTAAGATGGAACTGGAGCTTGCTCTCACCGCATCGGCGAAGATCACCTTTGGCTTCATTTTCTCGTTCTCCTCGATCAGCTTCTTGTTATCTTCTTTCAGAGTGTCGATGGTCTTGTCTGCGAGCTTCAGCGCTCGCGCCATCACCTGCTCTGGGGTGTTCCAGGCTTTTTCGAGGTCAATGAAGTATTGACGCATGATTTTTCCTTTTTCGGTTTTTGTCATCATGGAAATGTGTTTCGCCATATCCGTTGACAATAAAAAATCATCCAGAACTCTTTTTGCACCATTGTTTACAACCGTAGGTTTGCCTACGCTTTGATAATCCGTGCCTTTTTCAAAAACATCCGCATACCTTGAAAACCACAAGCTGAATCTCTCTCTAATTTCCAGTGCTTCATGCAGATCTCTCGCCGATACGGTCGGCTGTTCTGCCTCGTAGTTGATTTTTAACAATTCTTTCATCTAATTCCTTCTTTCTATTTGATTTTTACTACGCTTGCTCCTATACTGTGTTATACAGGGCGCTGCCATGCCCGAGTATTTTAGAAAGGAGACTTGCTATGCTGAAAATTTTTGCTTGTCTTGCTGGCAATCTCAAATTCGCCTTTTTGTGCATCAAATGCCCCGTTTATTCCCTCAAGCAATTTAATCCAGTCAGAATACGAAATTCCCTGTAATGCTGCAATATATTTCTCCATTTCTCTCACCTCTCACTCATGACTCTAATCCACTATCTTGCTGACCAGATATCCTTTTGTATCTGTATTAGACCCCAGATCCGTAATTTACCTTCATCTTCTTCACCTCCTCTCAGTTATCATGGCATCCGAACTGCGTTTAGTTTTATCCTTGTGTTTAGTTTTCTAAACATTTAAAGTAAAAAAATACGCTGGCATTTCCGAAAAATCAATTCCAAGCACTTCACAGGATTTAAATATCTCGTCTTGTGAAAACTCCAACTGATTATTTAATCTTTGACTTAATGAAACACGTCCTATTCCGAGTTTTTCAGCAAATACATCCTGTGTTCCACACACTTCTTTGATCTTTCCTCTGAGTTTATCATATTTCCACTCCATTCTTGTCTCTCCTTTCTTTGTTTAGTTTTCTAAACTACTTGCAGTATAATCCTATCGTTCAAATTTGTCAATATACTTTTTTAGTTTTCTAAACCGTTTTTCACTTTTCAGAATAAAAATGTTGCGTTTTCTAAACATTTATGATACTATTCACCTATAAGGAGGTATACATTATGGGTACAACTTCTCAACGTATTTTAACCGCAATGGAATTAAGAGGATTTAAGCAAGCTGATCTAGTCGAAAAAACAGGAATAAGCAAAGGTGCTCTTAGCTCTTATATTTCTGGTAGATATACACCAAAACAAAATAATATCTATTTAATAGCAAAGGCTTTAGATGTTAACGAAGCGTGGCTCATAGGAGCAGATGTCCCAATGGAGCGGCAACCCGATCCAGTTCCCGCCCCTGCTCCTCTCCCCGCCGATCAGCAGCAGCTGAATGACATCTACACACAACTTGACTCTTCCAATAAAAAGAAAGTCATAACTTACGCCACCAATCTTCTCTCCACCCAGCGCATGGAAGACGAACTACAGGCAGCTCACGATCATGGGGCTACTCCAGAGCAGAAAAAGCATGCTGACGATATTATGATGGATCCTAAAGAGTGGGAGTGATTATTTGACTTACGAAGAATTACTAACGGAATCAGATTCCATGAATTTGATTGTAAAAGAAAAAGATATTCCAGGCTACGGCGGACGTATTTGCAATAATCGAATTGCTATTCATAAAGGGCTATCAAGCCAATCTGAAAAGGCCTGCGTTCTAGCTGAGGAACTTGGACATTATCATACAACGTATGGAAATATCCTTGATGAAAGCGACATTTCCAATAGGAAGCAGGAACTTCGGGCAAGGGCTTGGGGATATGATAAACAGATTGGCCTACTTGGTTTAATTAAAGCATACGAACACGGATGCAAAAATCGGTATGAGATCTCCGAATATCTTGATGTGACAGAGAAATATCTGAATGAATGTCTGGTTTACTACCAGAGTAAATATGGAATGTGCAAATCTATTGATAATTATGTTATATATTTCATACCGAATTTGATTGTTTTTAAAAAATTATAAAATTGAGGTGATAATATGGGATTTTTCGATCTTTTTAAAATAAAAAAAGCTCTATCCCCTGAACGACTTGATAATAAATCTATTTTCCCGGAGCAAATAAATTTTTCTCAGTCAGCAAAAGCCAGTGATAACTATTGTCAAAAAATTTATGATCTATATTACAAGGATTATCCAGAAATGCCTTTTATTTCCAAAGACCGTGAGCTTAATACTAATTGGTTTGAACAGGCCAAAACGTTTTCTCAGCAATCCCTTGTCTCTAAATCAATGATGAAACGCTACTCCGATGGTTTGTTGCCTGGACATATTTATATGCTATATTGGTTAAAAAAATACAGTAATAAAAAAACACCTGCATATTTTGAATATGAATATGGAATTGACTTCGTAGCAGAAAAAACATTTTTAAAAAGAAATGGCTATCTTGACGAATTAGATAAGCCAACCCCGAAAGGGAATTTAGCAATACAACGTCACTCATCCGTTATCGAAGAAAGACATCCTTCACCAAGGTATTCTGGAGTTCCTGATGCTTCTTCTCCTGTTATACTGCCTGTCGGCAGAAATATACCGAGTAGCTTAAACCATGGAATTATAACAGTTCCTTCGTCTGATAAAGTCCTAATTGAAAAAGAATTTAAACAACTAAATAAGCTCATTTCATTTGCTCTTAAACAAGCTCATTTGAGCAATCGTCTATCCATAGATACGAATAAATTTCTGTATTCTACAGATTTTACTTTTTATGAAGCATGTCCTTACACGCAAACGGGTAAATTGTCTAAATATCCTTTGTCCCTCCATTACGCATATGCTTCTCATAAAGATCTCAATCCTCCGCAAGATTATTTCGGGGAAATTCATTATATGCAAAACGGAAGCATCGGCAAAGCTCGTTTAATTTTTTGGCAAAAAAAACATGGTTTCATGATACATCTAGCTAAATCAGGTGGAAAATTATCTGTAAAAAAAGTAGAAAAAATCACAGATGCTAAGTGGGAAACCATATATAAACTTTAATTAATCCGTAATTTTTTGAATTGTTAAACGTATGTACATGGGATATTGTATCCCGCACAAAATACATTTCAAAAAGGAGAATGTCTATGAAAAAGAAAATCGTAACCCTCATTCTGGCAACTGCCCTCACCGCATCCGCTCTGACTGCCTGCGGATCGTCAACCGCTTCCAGCTCCTCGAGTTCCTCAAGCTCTTCGTCTACTGCTTTCAGCAGCATCAGTGAGACTGAAACTCCAACACCTACGGAAGAGGCTACTCCGACTCCGACCGAAGAAGCCGTAAGTACGCAGTCTGAATCCGAAGACTCCAGTGTTCCATGGGACTACACATCAGCTCTTAATTCAGCGGAAAGCTACAACGAAGTAATGCACATGTCAAAAGCTGGTATCTACGATCAGTTGACCTCTGAATATGGAGACCAGTTCTCGGCTGAGGCTGCCCAGTATGCAGTTGACAATATGACCGCCGACTGGAATGCAAACGCGCTTGCAACAGCAGAAAACTATAACGAAACAATGCATATGTCGAAAGCTGGACTCTATGATCAGCTTACTTCTGAAAATGGCGAAAAATTTACCGCTGAAGAGGCGCAGTACGCTGTCGACAATATAAATGCCGATTGGAACGAAAACGCGCTCGAGACCGCAAAAGACTACCGCGATAATATGGATATGTCGCCAGAAGCGATCCGCGATCAGCTTACTTCTGAATACGGTGAACAGTTTACCGCCGAAGAAGCCGATTACGCTATACAGAATTTAGACTAAAATAAAAAACCGCCCCGGTGCGCCAACACCAGGACGGCTCAGTAACATTCCGAAGAATGATACCAGTTCGCAAAACATATTGTATCATCTTCGGAAACGTCAGACAAGCAGAACGTTTGTTTTGGCGTTTTTTCTTATATTCAAAATTGAAAACTTAAAGAAGGTGATATTATGTCAGCACTTAAAAATGGTGCTCTCTACATCCGCGTCAGCACCGCGGATCAGACCGAACTCTCTCCGGATGCGCAGCAGCGTCTGCTCCTGGACTACGCGAAGAAGAACGGGATTGTCATCGCAAAAGAGTTCATCTTCGAGGAATCCGTCTCCGGCCGGCATGCGGACCGGCGGCCGAAGTTTCAGGAGATGATCGCCCTTGCGAAGCAGGACTCCCACCCGATCGACGTGATTCTGGTCTGGAAATACAGCCGGTTTGCCCGTAATCAGGAGGAATCCATCGTCTACAAATCACTGCTGAAAAAGAGCAATGTAGATGTGATCAGTATCTCAGAGCCACTGATCGACGGCCCGTTCGGTACGTTGATCGAGCGTATTATCGAATGGATGGACGAATACTACTCGATCCGTCTATCCGGTGAAGTCCTGCGCGGTATGAAGGAAAAAGCCCTGCAGCATGGCTACCAGGCAACGCCATGTCTCGGATATCGGGCCGTGAGCGGCGGCAAACCATTTGTCATCGATGAGACAGAATACCAGATTGTCAAGTACATCATGGATCAGTACGACTTCGAGCATCTTGACCCGACAGCAATTGCCCGCAGATGCAATGACCTTGGATACCGCACCAGACGCGGAAATCTCATGGAGCGCCGCTCGATCGAACGTGTACTGCGTAATCCTTTCTACGCTGGTACCGTGGTCTGGAACGGGATCTCTTTCGACGGCACACACGAGACGCGGCTGGATCCGGCACGCTATCAGGAGCGTATCAAGCGCATGGATGCCCGCAGACGCTCTCCTAAGAGCCGCAACCCATCAACCTGCCGCCACTGGCTCTCCGGTCTCTTAAAGTGCCCAATTTGCGGTGCTACGATGACGGTAACAGCCGGAAACACATCTTGTCCGTACTTTCAATGCTGGAAATACGCAAAAGGTTTCCACAAAGGCTCCAATTCAATCACCGTTGCCAAGGCTGAGCGAACCGTCTACCGCTACTTCGATGATATTCTTGCCGGCGCAGACTTCTCCTTCGCAGTCCGCGATCGAAAACAGGAGCAAGAAGACGATGAGACCATCCAGCGGCTGCAACAGGCCCTGGAGCATCTGGCTGCCCGTGAGTCCCGTGTGAAAATGGCTTTCGAAAATGGGATTGATACGCTGGAAGAATACGGCGCCAACAAAAAAAGGCTCGCCGAAGAACGACAGAGCCTGCAGGAAGAACTGGACCGCGTTCTTACGCCCGCCGCCCCGCCGGAAACAATCTCGAAAGAAGATTTCCGAAAAGAGATAAAAAACATCAATGATATTCTGAAAAATCCAGAGGAACCAGCTGAGAAAAAAGGACTTCTGCTCCGCTCCATCGTGGATCGTATCGTCTATGAAAAGGCTTCCGGAACCATGTATTTCGACTTTTTCGTCTCCTGATTTTTTTCCGAAAGTCCGCAAACCCGCATAAACACTGGATTTTTCCGTATCATCTGGTACGGAACTCCGGGCCACCGTACTGACTCATGATAATTTGGGCGATTTTGGGGTTTGGTGTCGTGATGTTTACAGGATACTCGAGGCGTTTTTCATAATTCCACATCCGTCAGCACCCTCCTTTCCGGTTGACTTCCCACGGCCATGGCTGCATAACCCATTCGAAAGAACGGCTCATGCGGTCGTTGGCGGTATCGATCGTGAGCGGGCCGTACTGTTCTGCGTACTGTTTCAGTGCTTCTTTTCGAAGCTCCACTTTTTCCCGGAAAAAGGCAAGTGCATCTTCATCCTCCGGGTGGGTGTCGAGGTAAAGGTTCATTTCAACAACAGCAAAGCTGACCTGATCAATCCAGGCGAGCAGCTTTTCACGGGATGGCATCTGCGGCATCATAGGCACTCTCCTCCTCCCTTTCCACAGAATGGTTTACAGAGTTCCGGGAATAAGGTTCCATTTTTTAATGCAGCGGAAAGATCATAGATCTGTTCAAACCGCTGCATCGGAACGTACGCCATTGCAGGTATCATATGATCTACATGCTGCATTTTCCGCGGGAAATTCCTTGGTTCCATCTTCAGTTCCATATTGTTTGAAGCGGCGCGGCGGTTCTGCATATTGTTCGCACCGCAGCAGCCGCGATTCATACGGGATGAATCCATACCATGTTCCTCTTTCATTTTCTGTTCTTTATAGAGTATGAAGAAAATAAGAAAGTGTCAAAAAAGGCAGCGGTTTCTCTTCCGCTGCCTTTCTGTCATACTAATGAAATTTTCATCAAAACTGCATCTCATACAAATGCGCATAAATCCCGCCTTTCGCGAGCAGTTCCTTATGTGTGCCTTCCTCCGCAATTCCATTCTCCGTCAGCACCAGAATCCGCTTTGCATTCCGGATTGTGGACAGCCGGTGCGCAATCACGAAGGTTGTCCTGTCTTTCGCCAGAAGTTCCAAAGATTTCTGGACGACTTTTTCGCTTTCGTTGTCGAGCGCTGAGGTTGCCTCGTCGAAAATCAGGATCGGCGGGTTTTTGAGGAATACGCGGGCGATGGAAAGCCGTTGTTTCTGGCCACCGGAAAGTTTTACGCCGCGCTGGCCGATATCGGTGTCGTAGCCGTCCGCCAGCTCCATGATAAATTCATGTGCATTGGCCGCTTTCGCTGCGCGGATGACCTCCTCGTCGGTCGCATCCGGTCTGCCATAGCGGATGTTGTCGATGATCGTTCCCGCAAACAGGTACACATCCTGCTGCACAATACCGATTTCATCGCGCAGATCCTTCAATTTCACATCGCGGATATCCTTTCCATCCAGTAAAATCCTTCCTTCTGTCACATCGTAAAAACGCGGAAGCAGAGAACAGAGTGTCGTCTTTCCGGCGCCGGAGCTGCCGACCAGTGCCACATAGTCGCCGGCCGGGACATGCAGATTCACATTGCTTAACACGTTTTCCTTTGACTCCTCATAGTGGAACGAAACGTTTTCAAAGGTTACTTCTCCTTGCACATTCTTCAGTGGCAGTGCATCCGGCTTGTCCTGGATGTCCGGTGCGATGCTCATAATTTCCAGGAAACGTTCATAACCGGAATAACCATTCTGGAACTGCTCCGTAAAGTTCACCAGCTTTTTCACCGGATCTGTGCAGTTGTTGATGTACAGAAGAAAGGTAACCAGATCGGCCGCCCCAAGCTTCCCACCTGTCATCAGCAATGCGCCGACAATCAGCGAAATAACGGTAATCAGCGTCGAAAAGGCTCCCATTCCCGAATTGTAAATTCCCATATAGCGGTAGCTGACCTTCTTCGAATCGACAAAACGGTCATTTCCCGCATTGAACTTACGCATCTCCTCTGTCTCATTTCCAAACGATTTGACAACACGGATCCCCGAAAGGCTGTCCTCGATCTGACTGTTGATATCCGCAATTCTGCGGCGGTTTTCCTTGAATGCACTCTTCATGCGGCTGTTCATTACCAAGGCAAACAGCAGCATCACCACAATAACCACAAGCGGCACACATGCCAGCATCGGATTTACCACAAACAGGATGATCATCGCACCGATCAGTTTGATAAACGAAATGACAATATCCTCCGGCCCATGGTGTAAAAGCTCACTGATATCGAACAGATCGCTTGTGATGCGTGACAGCAGATGGCCGACCTTCTGGTTATCGAAAAAAGCAAACGAAAGCTTCTGATAATGGCCGAAGATCTCGTTCCGCATATCATGCTCAATCCGCGCCCCCATCACATGGCCGTAATAGGCAATATAAAAGTTACAGTACATTTCAACCAGAACCATAGCAATCATCAGAATACCAAGGCGGATAATCTCACCCGTTGCCTGCTCCAGCGGCTTTTCCACAACCGTACTCGTAATATACCGTACAATCAGCGGAATCACCAGTGTAATGGCTGCTCCAAGCATTGCAAAAAACATGTCGGTAAAAAACAATCCCTTATATGGAATGTAATACCGCGCCAGCTGGCGGATTCTTCCCTTCTCTTTTCCGGTTTCTTTTTCTTTACTCATCCTGTCCTCCCTTTCCGTTGGAAACCATTTTATAATCTTTTCGGAACTCAGACGGTGATACGCCGCATGCCGTTTTAAATGATTTCATGAAATGCTTATCATTTTCAAATCCAACCTGTTTGGCAATTTCCGTAATTTTATCTTCTGTTTGAATCAACAGACGCTTTGCCTCCGCAATGCGGATCTCCTTCAGATAGTTCACAAAATTCACACCGGTATGTTCTTTAAACGCTGCTGAAAACAGCGAATAATTCATACAAATATGGTTAGATACCATTGCCATATTCAGATCTTTTGCATAATTTTCCCGAATATATGAAATTGCCTCTTCCATTTTTTCTTTTCCGGCTGTCTGACTTTTCAGGCTTTCCCTGTAAACGTGTATCCATTCTTCAAACGCATCCAGAAACAGATCTGCATCACGGTACTGCAGAGGACGCGGACATTTTTCCTGTTTTTCCGGCATGCGGTAAAAAAGATCCAGTTCTTTGCAGATTGCTTCCGTCACTGTCAGAAGCTGATAGGGGGAGACCCTCTGATGCGCCGCCTCAAAATACCAGTTCCGCATTTTTCGCAGCACAGTATCTGCCCGGTCCGTTGGCACCTGCAGAATAAATTTTTCCTGAAACTGTGCCAGCTCCGGCTTTTCCTCAAAACATTTTTTCTGATATTCTTCCACAGGATTTTTCTGTATAAATGCCATTTCCCGGGCCAGCAGTGCTTCCTGGTATGCCTCTGGAATTTCCATCACAGAACGATGTTCTTTTCCCACTCCGAGACAAAATCTCTCATCTTTTTCTTTCATGATCCGCTCTGCCTCCGGTTCCGGCAGAAGATACAGAACTCCTCCTTCTACGCCTTCCAGCAGAATTCCGCTGCATTTCGAAAACCGTTCCCCATTTGCCTTGCTGGTCAGCAGGATCCGGAAGCTGTCGTTTCCGATGTGGCGCCGGATCCTGCTTTCCATATCCATCCATTCTTTTTCTTCGGCCATTTCTGCATTCATCATCAGATAACGGAGCTGATTTAAAAAGCACCGTTCTTCCTCTTCTTCCGTTTCCCGGGTCTCCGAAAGCTCTCGTTCCAGATTTTCCAGAAGCTGTTCTATCGTCTCCCGCTTGATCGGTTTTAAAATATAGTCCCGAACTCCATGTTTCATCATTTCAACCGCATAGGAAAATTCATCATAGCCACTTAAAACAATAACAACAGGTTTCTGTGACAGCTCCTCCATTTTGTTGACCAGTGTCAGACCGTCCATTTTGGGCATACGGATATCAGTGAACATGACGTCCACCCTCTGTTTTCTCAAAATCTCCAATGCCTCTTCTCCGTTTCGACACTCCAGAATCTCCTCCACCGGCACGCTGCTTCGCCGGATCATCGCCACGATTCCCTGTCGAATCAATTTTTCATCTTCTACAACCAGCAGTGTATTCATTTTCTTTTTCTTCCTCTTTCTCGTCACCCTCTTGATCCATCGGAGAATATTTCCCCCTCGTGATGGGAAGATGAATGCTCACCTTCGTATAGCAATGCTCTTTTGTATAAACTGACAGTCCATACTCTGTTCCAAATTGAATGTGGATTCTGTCCTGTACATTCCGAAGCCCGATTCCATGTTTCGGCTGTGTATCTGAATTCAGGCACATTCTTAGTTTACGTCTCAGAATTGCAAGCTGCTTTTCTGACATGCCTATTCCGGAATCTGTGATTTCAATCTCAAAGCTCTTTTCATGCTCTATTCCTTTGATTTCAATGACGGCGTCTGCATCCAGCTCCTCAATTCCATGTGTGATTGCATTTTCCACAATCGGCTGAAGAGACATCTTGGGGATATCCTGCCGATACAAATTTTCCGGTATCTGAACAGATAATGTAATTGTGAAATCATACCGCAGATTCATCAGTTCCACATAGTTCTGAATATAATTCATCTCATCCTGAACGGTTACCAGAAATTTATTCCAGCGCATATTGTAGTGCAGCATTTCACCAAGTGCTGTTACCGCATCGGAAATCGTATACTCTTCATCAATCTCAGCCATCATCTTAATGGATTCCAGAACATTATAAATAAAATGAGCGTTAATCTGGTTCTGCATTGCCCGGATTGCCGTATCTTTCAGCGCTGCCTCCCTTTTGATGCTTTCCTCGTTCTGTTTCTGAATTCTCTCCAGCATTCCGTTGATACCATAGCTCATTTCCCGCATCTCTTCTGCGCTGTAACAAACCTTTATCTTTGTTGTTCCATTGTCAATCTGACGCATCTCACACAGGACGTCATAAAACTCCTTCAGCAGGCCACGCACAATCAGATTGACCACCACAATCAGAAGCAGCCCGAAGCCGGCAAATTCAAGCAGCATTCTCTGCTGCTGTTTGATCATGTTTCCGGTTGCATCATCCAAATTGGTCAGTGTTACAAACATTCCATTGAGTTTATCGACTTTCCGAAGCACAATTGCAACGTTTTTCCGGTCAATCACCGCGCTCTGCTGACTCTCTTTTCTGTCACGGATTCCTGCCCGGAACAGAATCAGCCCCCGATAGGACTGCCATTTGCAGGCTGCCGCTGTTTTTCCGCAGTCATATAAATTCCAATTTTCATCAACAAAGCAGGCCCAGCTGCTGTCACCGGATCGATAAATTTCGGGAAATATGTCTGCCATACGCATGGATACCTCGATCACGCCAAGCCTTCCTCCGCTTTGATCCCGCAGTTCCCGTACATAAGTCATCAAATGGGAACCTTCTTTTTTTGTACCGGAGATAATATTTTTTTCCTGTATGTCAAAAAACCACTGTCCTCCGCCCTGATAGCTTCGGTACCAGGCGCAGTTTTTCATCTTTTCCTTCTGGTACAGGATCGGCTGCTGCTCCAGAAAACCATCTGCCATGGCAAAAATATGGATCTGGTACAGATCTGGCATTGCCTCCTGCATTTTATCGATTATGCTGATGCTGTTGTTTCGAAATTGCTGATAATAGCTCTCCGAGATCTCCTCTCCCCTCCTGAGATGAAGAAGATATTTTTCCAACGGTTCATACTCCTGCAGCGTATCTACAACCATTGAGCAGGCATTCGCTTTTGCATTCACCTCCGCACAGGTAAGATCTATTGCCGTTACTGCTTCATTTACCCCATGATCTATGGCATTCTTTTTGATACTCCTAAACCCAAAGCACATCATGCCAAAAAGCGGAATAAAAATAAAGATCAACGTTGTTACGGTAAATTTTTGGTTCAGTTTCAGTCCGCGAAACCAGTTTCGCATTTTTCATCCCCCAGTTTTCTTTTCGGTTCTGTAACCTTACTAATTTTACCAGTTTTTTCTTTAAAAAGCAATTTTTTCAGAAAAATTATTGACAAAAAGAGAAGACGGTACACTTTTTTTCCGTGCACCGTCTCTCTTTTCGCAAGACTCATATATGACGCAAAGCATGATTCCAGGGAAACAGCTTTCGTACCATTGTTATACTGTTGTCAGATCCCACGGTTCATAAATCTTTGGAACATCGCTGATCAGACGTTTGGTATACGCTGCTGTCGGGTGAAGAATTACTTCTTCTGCCGGTCCCGATTCCACAAATTTTCCATGCTCCATAATATAAACATTATCGGATACATAGTAAGCAAGACCAATATCGTGGGTGATGAAGATAATCGTCATATTGATCTCATCACGCAACTTCAGCAGCATATCCAGGATCGTTGCACGTGAGCAGGCATCAATCATAGACGTCGGCTCATCGGCAAGCAGAATCTTTGGTTTCAGAAGGAAAATACGTGCAATCATCAGTCGCTGCATCTGGCCTCCTGACAGCTCAAATGGATATTTGTTTGTCAGTTCTGCGTATTTTAAGTTTACAAAGCTGCAGGCCTCTGTCATCAGACGTTCTTTTTCTTCTTTCGGCAGATTCTTGTCACCGCGCATATTAATGCAATCCAGCAGAACAGAATCTACACGTTTAAACATATTGTAGGAAGCAAACGGATCCTGGAAAATCGCCTGAATTCCCTTCCAGTACTCTTTTTTCTTCTTTCCGTTCGAGATGTCTCTTGGTTTACCCTGGAAATCAATTTCACCTTCCGTTACGCTGATCAGCCCGAGCAACATCTTCGAAAGGGTTGTTTTTCCGGATCCGGATTCTCCTACGATAGAAACAAATTCACCTTCATGAAAATCGAAATCAACATGGTCTACAGCGACCGTTTTTGCATCGCCAAAGCCAAACACTTTCGTTACGCCTCTTCCGGAGAGGCATGGTTTTAATTCTTTACCATCACGCATTTGCATACACCTCCCGAACCTTTCTCTCAGACATCAGGCAGCGGTACTCTCTTCCGTTCGGCAGTTCGATGACCTCTGGTTTCATACCGCGGCAGGTTGGCTGTGCATAAGGACAGCGGTCTGCGAAACGGCAGCCCTCCGGCGGATGCTTCAGGTTTGGCGGAGTTCCCGGAATTGCAGTCAGCTTCTGTTCTCTTACACCTTCCTCCGGAACGATGATCGATCCCATCAGACCTTTGGAATATGGATGCAACGGATCGAATACCATTTCTTTTGCGGTACCTTTTTCTACAATCTGTCCAGCATACATAACCATAATATCATCGGTTACGTTGTAAAGAAGCGGCAGCTCGTGTGTGATGAAGATCATGGATTTGATAAATCCTTTTTCCATCAGATCACGCATCATTTTAATAACCATTTTCTGGGAAGTTACATCCAGCGCGGACGATGGCTCATCGGCGATCAGTACCTTCGGAGAAAGAATGGTCGAAATTGCGATAACGGTTCTCTGTTTCATACCTCCGGAAAGCTCAACCGCATGCTTCTGCAGTACCTCCTCCGGCAGGCCTAAGATCTGAAAACGTTCTTTTGCCAGATCATAAATATCCTTTCTCGGCATTTTCGGATCATGCGCATGAATAACGTCTTCTACAAATCGGATGATTTTCTGTGTCGGGTTCAGAGCATTCATTGCTGCCTGCGGAATGTAGGCGATCTCATTGCCCAGAATATTTTTCCGGACATCGTCTGGTTTCATTCCGGAAATTTTTCTTCCATCTACGATAATATCGCCGCTGATGTAGTGAAGCGGTGCGAAATAATAGCCCATCAGGGACAGTGCCAGCGTCGATTTACCACAGCCGGACTCACCTGCTACACCGAGGGATTTTCCCTCCTCAATCTTCAGGGAGACTCCGTCTACGGCGTATACATCTTCATGAAAACGAGTTACATATTTCGTTTTCAGATTGTTTACTTCCAGCATTACTTTTCCCATAGCTGCCTCCTTAGTCTCTTAACTGCGGGTTGAATACCTGGTCAAGACCGGTGTTCATCAGGTTAAGAGAGAATGAAATAAGTGCGATTACAAGAATAACCGGGAAATATGCCCACCATGCACCGTTTAAGTGTGCATTGTACTGGGTTGCCCATTGCATCATAAGACCAAGTGTTGCAGTCTTTGTGGTTGCCGGTCCAAGTCCGATCATAGAAAGCTGTGCCTCTGCCAGAATTCCGGAGGAAATCTGGAGAATGAAGGCCATAACAACGTAGGATGCAACGTACGGAAGGATGTCGGTAAGGACAATCCGCAGCATGCTGTGGCCGGACAGTTTGGAAAGGTTTACATGGTCACGGTTTCGAAGAGAAATAACCTGGGAACGTACAGAACGTGTTGTCCACGGCCATGCGGTAATTCCGATCAGGAGTGCCACCATCATGATTCCCCTCTGAGACTCACCTACGCTGTAGGAGATGAGGATCAGGAGAACGAAGGATGGGATAACGGTGAACAAGTTGGTAAAGAACAGAATCAGGTTGTCCACAAAACCTCCAAGGTAACCTGCAAGAAGTCCGAGGAACAGTCCGATCACAGTTGCAATGATTCCCGCAACCAGACCAATTTTCAGGGATGAACCTGTTGCAGAGATCAGCTCAGTCAAAACATCACGACCAAAGTTATCTGTACCAAGAACAAAGTTCTGACGGTTAATGACATCTTTTTCATTGATGTACTGCTTGCTGTCGATGCTCTGAACCTCTTCCAGCTCACCGGTCTCTTCATTTTTCTCGGCAATAATGGTTGGAACATCCTCTAAAATACCGTCGATTTCGTTGTCAAGACGCTGATATTTTTTCTTTTTTGCTGCGATAAGGCCTTTCTGTTCTGCATTTGGGTCATATTTTTCCTCCCAGAGAGCAATCAGACCTTCTGCATCGGTAACATCGATTTCACTGGCATCTACACCGCCGTATTTTTCCAGCCATTCTGCCATCATAGAACGGTTGTCCATTGTCAGTTTGCTTTCAACGATGGATGCGGTTGCATCAACATTCATCTTATACGTTTTGCCGGAATTTACGGTGTCCTGAATCGAAAGATAGGTACCCGGTTTGAAAAAGTTTCCGTTTCCGATCATTGCCAGCGGATCTTTTGCCACAACAAGCGGATAGATGATAATAGTCAGGAGAATTGCCAAGAAGATTACAAATCCTGTCACGAATTTTCCTGAATGAAAAATCTGTTTGATTGTATTTTTCATAGCGTATTCTCCTTTCTAATCCTGCTGGGATGCTTTGACACGTGGGTCAATGACTGCATACAGAAGTTCAACAAGCAGGTTGGCCAGCAGAACCATGATAGTAATGATTAACGTACAGGCAGAAAGCAGCGGATAATCCTGGCCGGTAACTGCTGAGAGCATCGTTGTTCCAAGTCCCGGATAACTGAATACCATCTCAGCTACCAGGTTGCCGCCTATCATGGTACCAAGGGACATTGCAAGACCGGTGATCTGCGGAAGCATTGCGTTACGGAACACATATTTCACAATCGTATGATCCTTGATTCCAAGGAAACGACTGTATTTTACATAGTCGGCATTCAATTCATAAATTGACATTGAACGCATACCAATAGCCTGGCCGCCGATCGTGATGATTACGATAGACCAGAACGGCAACTGGTAATGTGAAAGCACAGATTTCATAAAAGCAAGGCTCATATGCGGAATCATACTGCTCGCATAGCCGCCTGCTGCAGGTGCAATATGTAATTTCAGTGAGAAAACAAATAAAAGTACGGTTGCCATACCAAAGGCAGGTACGTTACTGATAAACAGGAATGCCGGAAGGATTGCCTTGTCGAAAACACCTTTCATGTAAGCTGCAATTGCACCAAGCAGGTTACCAAGAATCCATCCAACAATAATGGCCGGAAGCTGTAAACATATGGTCCACAGAACCGAACTGGAAATAATATCGGATACGGTACGCGGATACTGGCTGAAAGAAATGCCGAAATCACCGCGAAGTGCATTTTTTACCCAGGTAAAAAACTGGACATACATTGGTTTGTTAATACCAAATTTCGCTGCATAGTCTTCATATACTTTCTGAATTGCAGTCGCATCGGTCATACCTTCTACCGATTTGGACGCAATAGTTGAAACCGGATCGCCCGGCATCAGACGCGGAAGAATGAAGTTCAGCAGCACTGCAAAGACTAACGTCAAAAGATACCACATGATCTTCTGCGTATAATACTTTTTCATTCCTTTCATAGAGGAACCCTCCTTCTGATTTTGTAAAAGCGGCCGGAGCACCCCGGCTCCGGCCGCCTCTGTTACAATTCAGTGTGTGCTTTCTTTCTGTTTGGCAAATCAGCCGTCAATCAGTTCCAGATTGTACAGTGCTGCTACGCCATAACCATCGGTGCAGTCCATCGGAGGAACATTGGTTCCATCGTCTTTCTGCGGATAGTTGGTCCATACGGACTCGTTTACTTCGTGGAATACCTGCGGTCTGTACATCAACGGTACACACGGGCAATCTTCCAGCATAATCTTGGAAAGTTCTGTATAGTAATCTTTCAGTTTTGCATCATCGGTCTCATGAGGAATTGCTGCAAGGATTTCATCTACACGGTCGTTCTGATAATGACCGAAGTTACCACTGAAGTTAACCTCAAGATCGTTGTAATCAGAGCTCATGAAGAAACGGCATCTCATGTACGGGTTGGCAACTGATGTACCAGGACCGGACTGCATGGTGATTTCGAAGTTTCCGGTGCTGTAATCGGTGCTAAAGTTTGCTGCTTCCGGGAAGTAGGTCTCAATGTTGATACCAATATTCTTTCCTGCTGCTGCTACGATTTCAAGGGTTGCATTCCAGTCAGACCATCCTGTCGGGCACTCAGCCTTATAGGAAAGGTTCTTTCCGTTGTACTCACGGATTCCGTCTCCGTCGGTGTCTACGATTCCGGCATCGTCCAGAAGCTTCTTAGCACCTTCTACATCGGCATTGGACCACTGATACTCTTTTAAGGCATCCTGATCCACCATAGCCTGCTCAGCATCGGTCGGGTTCATGACAGAACGTGGAACATCTGCGAAGGTAGGAGACTGTCCGGACATTGCTGAAGAAATAACCTGATCGTAGTCAACTGCCATAGCGATTGCCTTACGAACAGCTACCTGATCCAGTCCTTCTACTTCTGTATTAAAGAACAGGGTAGGCATTGTCATACACAGCTGATACGGTGCTTCATCAACATAGGTAGAAACCGGAAGATCCTGCTCTAACCACAATTTCTGAAGGTCTGTGATGAATATCTGTGCCACATCAATATCACCATTCTGGAATGCGGTGGTAGCTGCTGCGTTATCTTTAAAGATCGGGTGAGAAATATATTTCGGAACCGGAAGCTTACCCCACATGGAATCTGCCTGTCCCCAATAATTATCATCGCGGATCAGAACTACGTTCTGGTCATTGTCAAAGTATTTTTTGTACGGTCCGGAAGTTACCAGATCGTCCATCTTATCCATTTTAATTGCTTCAGCATCGTTGTTGTTTCTGTCAGCTACGGTCTTTAAATAATTTTCCTGCATGATGTAGAGCATCGGCAGATATCTTTCCGCAAGAACCGGGTTAACTGCTTCGCCGGAGTCATCGGTTGTCAGTTTGAAGACTACGGTACTGTCATCCTGTGCAACAACATCTGCAATGTAGCTCTTCATTTCAGCGCCGGTAGAAGAATTGTAATCTACATGTGCATGATAGGTAGCTGCTACATCTTTTGCAGTAACCGGTGTGCCGTCATTCCATTTTGCGTCAGCTTTGATTTTCACTGTGATCTCGGTACGATTGTCGTTCCATACTGGATCTCCGTCTGCAAGCAACGGATACATTTTTGCATCCAGTGGATTCCACATATAAAGAGTTTCATAAACAAGTACACGTGAAGCATCGCCCTGTGCTATAACCATTGCATTGTTTGAGTTTGCGGACATTGGGTTGTAATCGTTGACGGTACCCCACTGCTGTCCTGCGAAGTAAAGAGTTTCATTTCTTGGAAGCTCTCCTACCACATCATCTGAACCTGTGGTATCTTCGCTGGAAGCATCTGCTGTGCTGGAAGATGCTGCTGTGGCATCGCTTGATGCATCTGCTGTTCCGCTGGAGGATGCTGTTGCTCCTCCGGATGAACCGGTGCTTGTACTTCCGCTGTCTCCACATCCAGCAAGCATCGTTCCTGCCATTGTCACTGTCATTAACAGTGCAAGGACTTTCATGTTACGCTTTTTCATACTTTTTACCTCCTTAAGGTTTTCGTTCTTGCTTGATGAGTTCATTATACACAAAGACTGTTAGAAAAACAGTGTCTATTTTTTGTTTTTGGTGTTCTTTTTTTGTTTTGTGTTGGTTGAATTGCTCGTTTTTCCCTTTTTAATCTCCTTTGTTCTGCTCATTTTTCACATATCCATTTTCGCAATATCTGCACTGTTTCGTCATTATGATTATTTGTACCATTTTTCCGTCTTTTCCGACATTTTTCCGTTCGCTTTTTCCATCTGTTTGTGCTATGATGAATATCGTATCAATTTCAGGAGGTTTTTTCTATTATGAATACTGTTTCTCATAAGTACCGACAGTCAGCGCTTCTGCTTCTGACCGCTGCGATCTGGGGTTCTGCCTTTGTCGCACAGCAGACCGGCATGGATTATGTCGGACCTTTTACATTCAACGCGGCACGAAACCTGCTCGGCGGACTTACGCTTCTTCCGCTGATTGTCTTTTTCTCCTCGTGTAAAAAGCGAACCCTACCTCCAGATGCTTCGTCAGAAAATGGCACACAGTCAAAAACGCTCTGGGCGGGCGGTATTCTCTGCGGCATCGCACTGTTTGCCGCCTCAGCTCTGCAACAGATCGGCATTCAGTACACAACCGTCGGAAAGGCCGGTTTTATCACCGCACTTTACATCGTCCTTGTTCCGGTCTGCGGCCTGTTCCTCCGAAAACGAGTACAACCGAAGGTCTGGCTCGCAGTTCTCATTGCCGTTGCCGGTCTCTATCTGCTCTGCATGACAGACGGATCCTTCTCTTTGCAGAAGGGCGATCTTCTTGTGCTTGCCTGTGCTCTCGGATTTACCATACATATTCTAGTTATTGATCATTTTTCTCCGCTTGTCGACGGCATCAAAATGTCCTGCATTCAGTTTTTTACCTGTTCGATCCTGTCAGCTGTCTGTATGGCCCTCTTTGAAACCGTAAACGTTTCCAACCTTCTGCACGCCTGGATACCGATTCTCTATGCCGGAATTCTCTCTTCTGGTGTCGGCTATACCCTGCAGATTATCGGGCAGAAAGGATTAAATCCCACCATGGCTTCTCTGCTGATGAGCCTGGAATCCGTTTTTTCCGTTCTCGCCGGTTGGATTTTCCTTCATCAGGCACTCTCCGGTCGCGAGCTCTCCGGCTGTATTCTGATGTTTGCAGCGATCGTGCTGGTACAGCTTCCGGGCTTTTCCAAAACCAGCGCTGTTTCCTGATGCCATTCCTTTTTCAGTGTAAAAAAGATTCCTGTTTTGCGAGCTTCTTTCTTACGACAGCTTGCTTTGATGACATAATTTCCCTCCGCCGCAGTGTGATCCTGCCCGGAGGGCTTTTTTATGCCTTCCGAAAATTTAACCGAATCTAGTAAGTCCCCTGCTTCCATTTCGAATATCCGCTTGCCCAATATTTTCATAGCATAAAAATACAAAATTCTGCATATTGATTGCAGGATTTTTTAATTCGTGCTACACTGTTTTTATTGTACCAATAAGCACTTATTTTATTAGGAGGTTCTGTCATGCCCGTTTTTGATTTCAGCAATTCCCCGGAAAAAGCAAAAGTTTCCGAATGTACGTATACTGTTTTCCGCACAAATGCACCGTTTACTTCTCCGGATCAGCCGATCCTAATTCTGGATACAAAAGAGAAGGCTTTCCCGCATCATCCCTGTGGTATTTTCACAAACCCATCCAAACGGACCTCGTTTGAATTTAAAAACGAAGAAGAAACCTTCATCGCCGATATTCTCCAGATTGATGCCCGTTTTGTCAGCCTTTTAAAATGGCTCGGTGAAAACCATATCAATGTCCGCCTTTCCGGCACACAAACATCCGACGGTTATGCAGTTTACAAAATCCGCGAGATCGCTTTCGGTGGCGGCGCAAAGCTTTCGGCTGAGGATGGATTTTTACAGTTTATGATTGAGCGTCTCCTCGCCAGCAATGCACCGGAAGAAGAAGTTGAGGATGAGGATCAGGAGGAAACCGGTGACAGCATGAAGCTCACCAGCATCCAATCCATCACTGATTTTATGAACTGTGCCGGAAGAACGCTGCCGGATAATATCCGCCTTTGGGCTCGTCGAAACCTCGCTGTTGCCCGTTCCCACGAAGTCTCTCCCGAAGAACGTCGTCACGCGCAGCGCGCCCTCTCCATGATGATGAATATTCAATGGAAAAGCAACTATTTTGAAGCCATTGATCCAGTGGAAGCACGCCGGATCCTCGATGAAGAACTGTATGGCATGGAACGTGTGAAGCAGAGAATTATCGAAACCATCATTCAGATTAACCGGACTCATACGCTGCCGGCCTATGGTCTGTTACTGATCGGTCCTGCCGGAACCGGAAAATCGCAGATTGCTTATGCCGTTGCGCGTATCTTAAAATTACCGTGGACAACACTCGATATGAGTTCGATTAATGACCCGGAACAGCTGACCGGAAGTTCCCGCATCTACGCAAACGCAAAACCGGGAATCATCATGGATGCTTTTTCCATGGCTGGTGAATCCAACCTCGTCTTTATCATCAATGAGCTCGACAAGGCTGCCTCCGGCAAAGGAAACGGAAACCCGGCAGATGTTCTGCTGACCCTTCTTGATAATCTTGGTTTTACCGATAACTATATCGAATGTATGATCCCGACCGTCGGTGTATACCCGATTGCAACCGCAAACGACAAGGACCAGATCAGTGCTCCGCTGATGTCCCGCTTCGCTGTGATTGAAATTCCGGATTACACACCGGAAGAAAAGAAAATCATTTTCTCCCGCTATGCACTTCCAAAGGTGTTAAAACGTATCGGTATGAAAGAAAAAGAATGCATTCTGACGCCGGAAGGACTCGATGCCGTAATCTCCTGCCACGAAAACACAAGCGGTATTCGTGATCTTGAGCAGGCTGCTGAGCATATCGCAGCAAATGCGTTATATCAGATAGAAGTCAACCATGTTTCCTCTGTTACCTTTGATGCAGAAATGGTACGTGAACTGCTCTTGTCCTGCTGATCTGCCTTATTTTCTATTTTGAAGGCGTATCAGGGTACGGCGAAAACCAGTGACGCAACAATTCACGCTCTGTGGTGCTGAAATTTTTTGCATTATTTTAGAGTGTGCTGTAAAATAGTTTCCTGTCCCATCAGTCTGTACTTTCGGGCAGGAAACTATTTTATTTCTCCAGATATTTTCATAAAAGAAAGCCCCTGACACTTTCATGTCAGGGGCTTCCTTTCGGTCAATTCAGAAAATTTATTTCTGCGGACCAGCGGAAACAAGTGCTTTACCAGCAGCGTTTCCTTCATATTTTGCAAAGTTCTTGATGAATCTTTCAGCCAGATCCAGTGCTTTGGTCTCCCACTCGGAAGCATCAGCATAGGTATCGCGAGGATCCAGGATAGCCGGATCAACGCCCGGAAGTTCAGTCGGAACTTCGAAGTTGAAGTACGGAATAGTCTTCGTCGGAGCTTCGTTGATAGCACCGCTTAAGATTGCATCGATGATTCCACGGGTATCACGGATGGAGATACGTTTTCCGGTTCCGTTCCAGCCTGTGTTAACCAGGTATGCTTTTGCTCCGCTCTTCTCCATTTTCTTAACAAGCTCTTCTGCATATTTGGTTGGGTGCAGCTCCAGGAATGCCTGGCCGAAGCATGCAGAGAAGGTAGGAGTCGGCTCGGTAATTCCGCGCTCGGTTCCTGCAAGTTTTGCAGTAAATCCGGACAGGAAATAGTACTGAGTCTGCTCTGGTGTCAGAATAGATACTGGCGGAAGTACGCCGAATGCGTCTGCGGACAGGAAGATAACATTCTTAGCTGCCGGTGCAGAAGAAATCGGGCGAACGATGTTCTCAATGTGGTTGATCGGATAAGATACACGAGTATTCTCGGTTACGCTCTTATCATTGAAGTCAATTTTGCCTTCTGCATCAACAGTAACGTTCTCAAGCAGAGCGTCACGTCTGATTGCATTGTAGATATCCGGCTCAGACTCTTTGTCCAGGTTGATAACTTTTGCATAGCAGCCGCCCTCGAAGTTGAATACTCCGTTGTCGTCCCAGCCGTGCTCGTCATCACCGATCAGAAGACGTTTCGGGTCTGTGGAAAGTGTTGTTTTTCCTGTTCCGGAAAGTCCAAAGAAGATTGCAGTGTTCTCACCGTTCAGGTCTGTGTTTGCAGAGCAGTGCATGGAAGCGATGCCTTTCAGCGGCAGATAGTAGTTCATCATGGAGAACATACCTTTCTTCATCTCTCCGCCGTACCATGTGTTGATGATAACCTGCTCACGGCTTGTGATGTTGAATACTACTGCTGTCTCAGAGTTCAGACCCAGCTCTTTGTAATTCTCAACTTTTGCTTTGGATGCGTTGTATACAACGAAATCCGGCTCGAAGTTCTCAAGCTCTTCTGCTGTAGGTTTGATGAACATGTTAGTTACGAAATGTGCCTGCCAAGCTACCTCAACGATGAAGCGGATAGCCATACGGGTATCTTTATTTGCACCGCAGAATGCATCTACAACGAACAGTCTTTTGTTGGAGAGCTCTTTTTTTGCGATCTCTTTTACTGCTGCCCATGCTTCCTGGGTTGCCGGATGGTTATCGTTTTTGTACTCATCGGAAGTCCACCATACAGTATCTTTCGAATTCTCGTCCACAACGATGTATTTGTCTTTCGGTGAACGGCCTGTATAGATACCGGTCATAACGTTAACTGCACCAAGCTCTGTCTCCCGGCCTTTTTCATAGCCTTCCAGCTCTGGTTTTGTCTCTTCCTCAAATAACTGCTCATAAGAAGGGTTGTACACAATTTCTGTGGTACCGGTGATGCCATACTTTGTTAAATCGATCTGTGCCATCTTGTAATTAACCTCTTTCCTTTGATAGTAATACTGCTTCATTCTGCAAAATGCAGAAATTTGAAGGTATCCTTTTTAAGAAACCGGACCAGCCGGCCTCTTCTACTCTAATTATACATAAAAGGCCAAAAAAATCAACTGAAAATCTTCCGTTTTTTTACAGAACGTGTCCCAAAATCTGTAAAAATTTTATAAACTTCGATTTTTCGAAATTTTCTGACAATTGCACTTTTGTACACTTCATCCTGCAAATTGACATTTTTTGATTTTTTATGTTATAATATTAACAATTATGTTCGGAAAGAAGTTTCTTTATGTATTACGATCTGACCCGCGGGAAAATCTCCCGCTCTCTTATCCTGTTTGCCCTGCCGATGATCGCAGGAAATCTGTTGCAGCAGTTTTACAACATTGCCGACACCCTGATCGTCGGACGCGTTCTCGGAAGCAATGCGCTCGCCGCCGTCGGCTCCTCCTATACGCTGATGACGTTTCTGACTTCCATTTTTCTCGGCCTGTCGATGGGCGCCGGTGCGCTCTTTTCGATTTATCAGGGACGAAAAGATCTTTCTTCTTTAAAACTTTCGATTCTCCACGCGTTTCTGCTGATCCTTGCCGTTACGCTCGTGCTGAATCTCGCTGTTTATGCAGGCATCGAGCCGATCCTTACGTTTCTTCGCGTCCCGGATGAAGTCCGTCCCGGCATGCGGACGTATCTTCTGATTATCTTTGCCGGCCTTATTGCAACATCCGTATACAATTTCTTTTCCTGTATGCTGCGCGCGCTCGGAAACTCTTCTGTGCCGCTGATTTTTCTCGCTGTCTCTGCTGTGCTGAACATTGCACTGGATCTGCTCTTTGTCGCTGTACTGCCGTTCGGCATCGCAGGCGCGGCGCTCGCTACGGTTCTTGCGCAGTATGTGTCCGCCGTCGGTATTCTGCTCTATGTGCTGCTCCGCTGCCGCATGTGGCTGCCGTCAAAAAAAGAATGGCGTTTCAGCCATTCCATTTTAAAAGAGATTCTGAATCTTTCTTCGATGACCTGCATTCAGCAGTCGGTCATGAATTTCGGCATTCTGATGGTACAGGGGCTCGTCAACAGCTTCGGTCCGGCGGTCATGGCGGCATTTGCGGCCGCGGTGAAAATTGATACCTTTGCCTATCTGCCGGTGCAGGATTTCGGAAATGCCTACTCCACTTTCACCGCACAGAATTACGGGGCCGGAAATCACGAGCGGATCCGGCGCGGCACGAAAGATGCTTTTGCACTGAGCGCTGCTTTTTCCATCGTCATTTCTCTGCTTGTCAATCTGTTCGCGCATCCGCTGATGCAGATTTTCGTGAAAGCATCAGAAATGGAGGTCATCGCGATCGGCGTACAGTACCTGCGGCTGGAAGGCTCGTTCTATCTCGGCATCGGATGGCTGTTTCTGCTGTACGGGTATTACCGCGCTGTCAAACGCGCCGAGATGTCGGTTGTTCTGACCGTCATTTCGCTTGGCATGCGTGTGGCGCTGGCATACCTTTTCTCCGCCACGGCGCTTGGCGTTGCCGGAATCTGGATCGCCATTCCGATCGGCTGGGCACTGGCTGATATGACCGGACTTTTCTTCCTGCGGCGTGCATTCCGATCGCAGAAGCCTGCATAAGTTCCGAATCTTATATCGCAGTACGGTTTTCTGCGGATAAACTGCGGAACTGCCCCGGCGTCTGGTGCATGCGTTCCTGGAAGACGCGGTTAAAATAGCTGATATTTCGGAATCCGCAGTCGCTCGCAATCTTGCTGATCGCCTCCTCTGTGGAAAGCAGCAACCGGCAGCTCTCGGCAATCCGCAGGTTATTGACATACGTCACGGCGGAAATATGCATAATCGACTTAAAGAAGCGGCAGAAAGCGCTCTCACTCATATGAAACTGGCTCGCCAGTTCCGCGATTTCGAGATCCTCACAGAAATGAGCATTCATGTATGTGAGGATCTCTTTCATTCTGCTGACACGGTAATTCGTCGAGGCATCCGTTTTTCCGCCGTTCTTTTCTGCCGCACTGTAATATCCCTGCCAGATTTTCAGAAGTTCCGCTTTTAACAGCAGCTCCCAGCCCGGTTCTTTTCTTTCCTGCAGATTTCGGATCTCCTGCATGGCCTGTGCCGTTTTTTCTGCAAGGCGTGTTCCCCGCTCTGTCTTGGATGGAAAACGGATCTCGGAGGACAGCACTGGTTCGATATACTGCTGCTGGATCCGGTCAAGCGATGTGCCGGACAGAAAACGCGGCTGGAATACAACGGCAAGAAACGTAAATTCCTGTCCGTCGATTCCCTCTACCTCATGCAGACGGTTTGCATTGACAAAGGCGGTCTCCCCTTCCCGCAGGAGAAAGGTCTCGGTATCCATATGAAAAACAGCTTCGCCCTTTACTGCATAAAAGAGCTCCACTTCCTCATGCCAGTGGCAGTACACCCGCACGGTACTCTGCAGGTCTGTCTCGAAAACGTGAATGCTCAGCGGAAAAAGCTCATCACCGTGGGGCTGTGTTTCTTTTCGGTAATTCATCTGTGAGAGCATATTTTTGTCTCCTCTCTTGTTTTGCTCTGCTGTCCCAATTGTAACACGAACTTTGCGATTCCGGCAAGTTTCCATGTTCTGCCGGCGAATCGCCCTTCCATGACCGTATTTTTCCTTCTTAAATGATAATAATTATCATATTTTATCAGCTTATTGACATTTCTTTTCATCCGCGCTATATTTTAGATACCCCGATAGGGTATGTGATTTCAAATTTTTCATCAAACTCCAGGAATACAGTCCGGCACGCTTTCGTTTCGCTGTATTCCCGGAAGAAAGCAGGTATTGTATGATTAAAACAGTCTTAAAAATTGATGGTATGATGTGCGGCATGTGCGAATCCCATATGAATGATGTAGTCCGCAAGAGCTGCTCTCCAAAGAAAGTAAACTCTTCTGCAAAAAACGGCGAGACCGTTGTCATCAGCGAAGCACCGCTCGATATTCCGTATCTGAAACAGCAGATCAAGGACATCGGATATGAGCTGGTTTCGTATACGAGTGAGCCGTATGAGAAAAAGGGATTTTTCCATTTCGGACGATAAGCGGATTTCATGCCCTTCCTTTTGCAGTTTGTGCGTCGGAAAAAAGCACCGTTTCAGAAGTTTATTTCCTTTTGGAAATCTGCCTCTGAAACGGTGTTTTCTATTTTTTATCTATGATTTGATCAGCCGCAGCAGCATCCGCAGGACGGCGGCGTTTCTTTCTCCTCTTTTTTCGGAGATTCTGCGCCCAGATCGTACCAGGTCGGGTCGATGTCGAATCTGCGGTTGTTTCCAAGATAGATCGGATGGGTCGGGTCTGAGGACAGGTAGGCGCGCTCGGTCGAAACCTTCCACTGTGCATCCCAGTCAATCTTCGGAAGTGCCAGATCGTAGTGTGTGCTGGCGCGGAAGCCGTCTTCCTCTCCCTCAATTCTTCCCTGGCGGATGATGGCTGCAAAATCTGTGTGATGTGCAAATGCCGGGATCTCCCACAGCTCTTTTGCGTAGCCCCACAGGTTTTTGTAAGTGTAGAGCGGACGCTTCGTCTCGCCGAGCTGTGCGGTATAGCGGATGTCCAGACGGGCAAGTGTCACGTACAGGCGGATATCGGAATCGGTTACGTAATCACCGAAGAGAAAACGATTGGTTTCCAGCCGTTTTTCCAGGCGGTCCATCGCAGCGTAGAAGGTGTTCACACCGTCGAAATGGCCTTCGTTGCTTCTGGAGAAGGAACTGCGGTATACCGCGTTGTTGATATTATCGAAGAGCCAGAGATTCATCTTGTCAATCTCTTCCCGCAGCTCCACCGGATACAGCTCCGGCGCGCCTTTTTTGTGCCATGGGCGGAAGTTGACCTCGAAATAAGTGGTCAGCCAGTTGTAATCGTTGTTGACTACCTTTCCCGTCGTTGTGTCGATCAGCGCCGGAACGGTCGTTCTTCCCTGGTAATCATCATCAGCACGGTAATACGCCTCAGAGAGGAACTGATCACCGAGCATCGGGTCGATGTTGTTTTCATTGTAAACGTATTCCCAGCCAAGGTTTTTCTCATGCGGGGCATGTTCTACCATATTGACGGAAATCTGATCTTCCAGGCCCTCCAGCTCTCTTACGATCGCCGCGCGGTTGGACCAGTGGCACAGCTTTGCCCAGACGAGACGGTATCTTTTATTACCTTCTGCCTTCAGATCGTTTTCACCGTCGCCGAACGGAGTCGTGAAGTGATTCGGCTGTCTGCGGAAATAGCCGTTTTTGTCGATCTCCGATACGGTTTCTTTTGGTCTTACGCGGATTTTTCTTCCATTTACAATCTCATAATCATAATTCGCCATTGATTTTCTGCCTCTCTTTCGCATGTTCTATCGAATGAATTTTTAAATAGGAAAGCTTTTGTTTTCCTATTATTTCGCTATGTTTTCTATGCAGTTATCATACCATATCTGTCTGGTTACGTCTAATTGCTAATTTTTTGGAGTGGCTATAGGATTTTCTTATAGTAAAAGGCCAGTGCCGCATTCTCTGCAAATGAGCACTGGCCTTGTTTTCGGCGCTTTTTGTTTTTCAGATTTTTCCTTCCCGGCGCAGATACGCCAGAAAGCCGTTGCATCCCTCCACGACATCGCGGTACGTCGCCTCAAAATCTCCCGTATACCACGGATCCGCAATATCGCGGCCGGAACCGGTGAAGGAAAGAAATTTGTAAACCTTTCCATCCGGATCATTTTTCAGCATCCGGTTCAGATTGCGGATATTCGCGGTATCCATGCCGATGATGTAGTCGGCGCGCTCGTAATCCTTCCATGTAATCTGCTTTGCGTGATGCGGCACGAGCGGAATGTGCTCCTCGCGCAGTTTATTGACTGTCCCGTAGTGCGGCGGATTGCCGATCTCCTCGCGGCTGGTGGCGAAGCTGTCGATTTCAAAATTGTGGGCAAGGCCGAGGGAATTTACTTTGTGGGTGAATACGCTCTCAGCAAGAGTCGAGCGGCAAATATTGCCGTGGCAGATAAAGAGTACTTTTATCATTGTTGCATAACCTCGCATTTCTTAGTTTTTCTTGGTTTTTCGGGCTTTGTAAGCCTTTGTAAATTTTTGCTTTCTGGCATAACCTGGTTTATTTTCGCATAATATCGTCCGCAAAAGGTGTAAAATAAGGTGTATGTTTTTCTATTTTATACCTTGCTATTTTCAATTAAAAATCGTAATTACACAACCTGAATCCGGGCAACTTCTTCCCTGGCATCCTCAAGATTTACATGCGTATATGTATTCAGCGTTACGCTGATATCTGAGTGGCCCATCAAATATTGCAATGCTTTTGGATTCATTCCGGATTTTGCCATATTTGTGCAATAGGTGTGCCGGCATACATGCGGTGTAATGACAGGCATCTGTACTTTATAAGTATTATTATACTTCTGAATGATGTGTTGAAAATAATGCTCCCAGTGCAGGGAATAACAGATACTTTCATTTTTATCAAAGTATAAGAATCCACTTTTTCCATCTACCATAGGTTCTGCTTTGGGTGGGTTTCGTTTTTCTATTATTTTCCGAAAGCATTCCTCTACATCTGCAGTCATAGGTATCTTTCTCGTTCCGCTGGTTGTTTTAGTCTCTTGAATATAATATCCGATTTTTGATTTTTTCTGCAATTGATGATCGATGTTGATCGTATGCTCCTTAAAATCAATGTCAGAAATGGTCAAACCACAAAATTCCGAGATGCGAAGGCCGGTTTTAAATAATATGTAAATCCCCTCATAATACCTGCAAAAATGAGGATCCTCCTTCACAAACCGTAGGAACTTTCGTTCCTCAGCCCTGCTGATTGCCTCTCTTGTCACACTGTCATTCACAACCACTTCCATTAGCTGAAACTGAAATGAATTTTTCCTGATCAGGTCATCATCCACTGCCAACTGAAATGCCGGACGAAGAACTCCTCGGATTGAATGGATGGAACTATAACTTTTCTTTTCTACCTGCTGAAGATGTATCAGCCAACATTTTGCATCCGAAATCCGAACCGTATCAATCCTTCTTTTTCCAAATGGATCTTTCTTCAATAAATTGATAACTGTTCCGTATCCTGCAACTGTAGTAGGTCTGACACCGGTTTTTGTTGATATATATTTTTCAACCAGTTCCAGTACCGTCATATTTCCGCCATTTGTTGCAATCTGCTCAAAATGGTCCGCCTGGATTTTCTTCTCCATCTCCCGAAGCGACAAAGTACGGCGCTTTCCTTTCGGAGTTGCATCGTTATGGTCTAAGCGCCAGCTATATACGCAGCGCTCCTTTCCCATCTCATCGACATACTTAAATCGATATCTGCCATCAGATAACTGTATTTCTCCATTGTGTAATATACGTCCTCTATGATCTCTCCTTTTTTCACTCATAATATTTTAGTCTCCTTCATCAAATGTTCATTTAACTTGGAAGACCGTCTCGGTTTATTCATTATACCACAAGACCTTTCCTTCGCTAAGATAAAATGAATATTATTTTCATTACTATTTCTTCTATTCTGTCACTTAAACTGTGCTGGCTGTATCCAGATAATCTTCAAACAATTTCCTTTTGAATCGAATATGAGAACCTACTTCCAAAATGAAATCCGCTCCCTCATTTTCACCTGCGATTTGTCTCAATCTCTTTTCTCCAATTCCGTAATATTCTGCTGCTTCGGATACATTTAAAGAATATTTCTCCCAAACAGGTATTGTTTTTTCTGTATGATTCATTCGCAGTCCTCCTCCCCTCTGTTTGTATTCAACAACGTTTTCGCTTTCTCCATTTTCATACTTGCAATCACTTCTCTCTTACTTGTGCCTCCAACATACATAGGCGTACACATTTCTAAAATACGGTCATAGATACGTCTTTTATCTAACATGGTCTCGTTTTTTATTTCTTTCAGCGGAAGATTGGTCGTAATGATCAAAGGTCGTCCTGAACGGATTCTTCGATCTATGACGCTAAAAATAATTCCTAACGCATATTCTGAATTTCGTTCCACTCCAAGATCATCAATAATCAAA
>OBZV01000138.1_pt1 | contig 82430 bp, 76 predicted proteins | sample 1501581 | NCBI WGS metagenome assembly OBZV01 (sample SAMEA2580257, study PRJEB22360) | human gut metagenome | biome: human gut; feature: human-associated habitat; material: faeces | place: Denmark | collected 2008/2010
GACATAAAAAAAGGAGCAACGCCTTGCTCCAACCTTTGTTAACCTTAAATCTAATACTATGAAAAACACAGTGCAAAGATACGGGATTCCGGTAACTTTGCAAATTATCTGCCCTTAATTGGTGTTTTTATAACACTAATTAATAGACTAAATGCGAAGTTACAGGTTTGTTAAGAGTTTCAACCCTTAGCAATCAGGCTATGATAGGTGAACAATGGGGAAATTTTATCCCCATTTCTCTTTCATCAAGTCCTCCAGTTTCAATAATTCGTCACGATATTGTGCGGCTTCGATAAATTCGAGTTTCTTGGCTGCTTCCTGCATCAGTTTGCGGGTACGCTCGATACTCTTTTCCATTTGCGCTTTACTCATATACTGCACTATCGGATCTGCTGCGATATTCGGAGTAGAAGGTTCTACATAAGCATGTCTTTCTTTCAACAGTTCATCGGCTTCTTTTGCATTGCCGAATACAGACAAGTTTCTGGCCTTTTTAATCTGTTGCGGGGTAATTCCGTTTGCCTCATTATATGCCAACTGCTTTTCGCGACGACGGTTCGTTTCATCAATCGTCAGTTTCATGCTATCCGTCATCTTATCAGCATACATGATTACCTTACCGTTCACATTACGCGCGGCACGTCCCGCAGTTTGTGTCAACGAACGGTGGGAGCGGAGGAACCCTTCTTTGTCTGCATCGAGAATAGCGACGAGAGACACTTCCGGAAGGTCGAGACCCTCACGAAGCAGGTTCACCCCGATAAGTACGTCATAAACTCCTTGCCGGAGATCATCCATAATCTTCACACGTTCCAGTGTGTCGACATCACTATGGATATAGGTACATCTCACATTATTATTAAGAAGATATTCTGCCAGTTCTTCTGCCATTCGTTTGGTTAGTGTAGTGACGAGTACGCGTTCTTCCTTTTCAATACGGAGCTGGATTTCTTCCATTAAATCGTCAATCTGATTGAGACTCGGACGCACTTCGATGATAGGATCAAGCAGACCGGTAGGACGAATCACCTGTTCCACGACGATTCCTTCCGACTGAATCAATTCATAATCCGCCGGTGTAGCACTGACGTAGATTACTTGTTTTGCCATCTCCTGAAACTCTTCAAATTTCAACGGACGGTTGTCCATAGCGGCAGGCAATCGGAAACCATATTCCACAAGATTGATTTTTCGCGCACGGTCTCCTCCATACATTGCACGGATTTGGGGTACGCTTACGTGGCTTTCGTCGATAACGATCAGGAAATCATCCGGAAAGAAATCGAGCAAACAATAGGGGCGGGTACCGGCAGCACGGCCGTCGAAATAACGGGAATAATTCTCAATTCCGGAACAATGTCCCAATTCCCGAATCATTTCCATATCGTAAGTTACTCGCTCATACAATCGTTTGGCCTCGTATTCTTTGCCGATAGATTCGAAGAAAGCTACTTGCTTGGTCAAATCATCCTCTATTTCATGAATAGCGCGGAGAGTAGCCTCTTTGGTAGTCATGAACAGGTTGGCCGGATAAATCTTATAGGCGTCAAATGGTGCGATAGTAACTCCTGTGATAGGGGCTACCTCTTCGATGCCGTCAATCTCATCCCCCCAGAAGGTGACGCGGAGCAGGTTGTCGGTATAAGCCAGATAAATATCCACCGTGTCGCCCTTGACCCGGAAATTGCCACGGTTCAAGTCGATATCATTGCGAACATACAAACTGTCTACCAAACGACGTAGAAACACATTGCGGTCCATCATCCGTCCCCGTTCTATTTCGATGACATTTTTGTAGAAGTCCGAAGGATTTCCCATACCGTAGATACAAGATACGGAAGAAACCACTACCACGTCTTTTCGCCCGGAGAGTAGGGCGGAAGTGGCAGAGAGCCGGAGCTTGTCGATTTCATCATTGATGGCGAGATCCTTCTCTATATATGTATCACTGTTCGGCAGATAAGCTTCCGGCTGGTAATAATCATAGTAAGAAACATAATACTCTACCGCATTGTTGGGGAAAAATCCTTTAAACTCACTGTAGAGCTGGGCAGCCAGTGTTTTGTTATGGCTCAAAATCAAGGTGGGTTTATTGATATTGGCGATCACATTGGCAATGGTAAATGTTTTTCCCGACCCGGTCACTCCCAATAAAGTCTGTGCGGGAACTCCCTGAAGTACCCCTTCAGTAAGTTGTGCTATAGCTTCCGGCTGATCTCCGGTAGGTTTATAAGCTGATGTTAGTTCATAATTCATAGTTAAATCCTAAAAAGTGGAGCAATATTCGGTAAAATAATCGAGATAACAAATCATTTTTCCAAATAAATCCTTTACTTTGCAACATATTAATATCAAAAAACAGATTCATACAACTAGTAATACCGGAAACACATGATTTGGAATGAGAGCATTGAGTGTATGGACCGCGAAAGTCTTCGCAAGATTCAAAGCATACGACTCAAGAAAATTGTAGATTACGTTTATCACAACACGCCTTTCTATCGAAAGAAGATGCAGGAAATGGGGATTACTCCCGATGACATCAATAGTATTGATGATATTGTAAAACTGCCGTTTACCACGAAACATGATTTAAGAGATAATTATCCGTTCGGACTTTGTGCCGTGCCGATGAGCCAAATTGTACGTATTCATGCTTCTTCCGGAACAACCGGAAAACCGACGGTTGTCGGATATACCCGTAAGGACTTGTCTACATGGGCGGAATGTATATCACGTGCTTTTACCGCTTATGGAGCGGGGCGTTCTGATGTTTTTCAGGTATCTTATGGATACGGACTGTTCACGGGCGGATTGGGAGCACATGCAGGAGCCGAAAATATCGGTGCTTCTGTTATTCCGATGTCCAGTGGTAACACGGAAAAACAGATAACCTTGATGCATGATTTCGGATCGACAGTGCTTTGTTGTACTCCTTCCTATGCGCTTTATCTGGCAGATGCAATCAAAGATTCCGGTTTGCCACGTGAAGAATTCCAACTGAAAGTCGGTGCTTTCGGTGCAGAACCCTGGACGGAAAATATGCGTCATGAGATAGAAGAAAAGCTGGGAATCAAAGCATACGATATTTATGGATTGAGTGAGATTGCCGGACCGGGTGTCGGGTACGAGTGCGAATGTCAGCACGGGACTCACTTGAATGAAGACCATTATTTCCCGGAAATCATCGACCCGAATACGTTGCAACCGGTGGAATCCGGTCAAACGGGCGAACTGGTATTTACTCATTTAACCAAAGAGGGTATGCCGTTGCTTCGTTACCGTACGCGTGATTTGACGGCCTTGCATCATGATAAATGTTCCTGTGGGCGTACATTGGTACGTATGGATCGTATTTTGGGACGTAGTGATGATATGTTGATTATCCGCGGTGTGAATGTATTCCCGACGCAGATTGAATCAGTCATTCTTGAAATGGAAGAGTTTGAACCGCATTATTTGTTGATAGTAGGTCGTGAAAACAATACCGATACAATGGAACTCCAGGTTGAAGTACGTCCGGAATTCTATTCGGATGAGATCAACAAAATGCTGGCTTTGAAGAAGAAACTGGGAGGACGTTTGCAAAGCGTACTCGGGCTGGGAGTCAACGTGAAACTGGTAGAGCCTCGCAGCATTGAACGCAGCGTAGGTAAAGCGAAACGTGTAATTGATAACAGAAAAATGTAAATAAGTATTAGGTATTAAGTATTAAGTATTGACCATGCGGGTGATCTTGGAACTACGGTAATACTTGTTACCTAATACCTAATGCTTGTTACCTAATACTTAATACTTATTACTTAATACTTTAATAAATATGGTAGCAAAACAACTTTCTATTTTTTTGGAAAATAAGTCAGGCCGTTTGACGGAAGTGACTGAAGTGCTGGCGAAAGAAAATATCAATCTTTCTGCCTTGTGCATTGCCGAAAATGCTGATTTTGGTATTTTGCGTGGAATTGTATCCGATCCGGATAGAGCATACAAAGCTTTAAAAGATAATCATTTTGCAGTGAATGTGACTGATGTAGTAGGTATAAGCTGTCCAAATGTGCCGGGTGCTTTGGCAAAAGTGCTAGGATATTTATCAGAAGAGGGTGTATTTATTGAATATATGTATTCGTTTGCCAATAACCATATTGCAAATGTAGTGATTCGCCCCAGCAATCTGGATAAGTGTATCGAGGTATTGAAAGAAAAGAAAGTCGATTTGCTGGCTGCAAGTGACTTGTATAAACTGTAAATATAACAGTGAGCAATAAATAATGAACGGTAAACAGTTGTGTTATCCAATTCAAGGACAACGCAATTGCTTACCGTTTTTACTATAAATATAGTGACGCTATCCGGTGAAGATAGCGACGGTATATGCCAACGATACCGTCACTATCCCGAACACATACCGTCACTATTGTGATTCGTTTATAATCTGCTGTTTATAGTTTGTCGTTTGTAATTCGACGTCATTTTCTCTCCTTTTGTCGATGTTTAACGCCTTTTATGTATTAAAAAACACAGATTAATTGCTAAATTCCCAGCGAATAAGTAACTTTGCGCATTATTTTTAAATAGGATGAAGAAAAATATCATTATAACTTTGCTTGCGGCGGCTACTCTTACATCATGTGGGGAGTATAATAAATTGCTGAAAAGCACCGATTACGAATACAAGTACGAAGCCGCCAAAAACTATTTTGCGAAGGGACAGTATAATCGTTCAGCTACGTTGCTGAATGAGTTGATAACCATTCTGAAAGGAACCGATAAAGCGGAAGAATCTTTGTATATGTTGGGAATGAGCTACTATAATCAGAAAGATTATCAGACAGCAGCCCAGACATTTATCACCTATTTCAATACATATCCTCGTGGTACTTTTACCGAATTGGCACGTTTCCATGCAGGTAAGGCTTTATTCCTGGATACTCCGGAACCACGTTTGGATCAGTCAAGCACTTATCAGGCTATCCAGCAATTGCAGATGTTCATGGAGTATTTCCCGAACAGCACAAAGAAGCAGGAAGCACAGGATATGATTTTTGCTTTACAGGATAAACTGGTTTTGAAAGAGCTTTATTCAGCAAGGCTATATTATAATCTGGGTAATTATTTAGGTAATAACTATGAGTCTTGTGTAATCACAGCTCAAAATGCGTTGAAGGATTATCCTTATACTGATTATCGTGAAGAACTTTCCATTTTGGTTCTGCGTGCAAGACACGAAATGGCTATCTATAGCGTTGAGGACAAGAAGATGGATCGTTACCGCGAAACGATTGATGAATATTACGCTTTTAAGAATGAATTTCCTGAAAGTAAATATCTGAAAGAAGCCGAGAAGATATTCAATGAATCACAAAAAGTAATTAAAGACTAAATTTAAATAGATTTATGGACTACAAAAAAACGAATGCTCCTGCTACAACAGTAACCCGTGACATGATGGAACTCTGTGCTGATACAGGTAATGTTTATGAAACAGTTGCCATTATTGGGAAGCGTGCTAATCAGATCAGTGTAGAAATCAAAAACGATCTTTCTAAGAAACTGGCAGAGTTTGCTTCTTACAATGACAATTTGGAAGAAGTGTTTGAAAATAGAGAGCAAATCGAAATTTCTCGTTATTATGAGAAATTGCCGAAACCGGACTTGATTGCTACGCAAGAATACATCGAAGGGAAAATATATTATAGAAATCCGGCTAAGGAGAAAGAAAAACTTCAGTAATTTATTTTCTGACGAAGAATTTGATAGTCAAGTAGTAAGTGGGATAATTATCCCTGCTCCTTATTGCTTGGCTATTATTGTTTAACTCAACTACTATTTAGAATACTTATGATTCAACGAATTCAAACTGTTTATTTATTGATTGTTGCAGGATTGCTGATTGCAGCCATGTGTTTGCCGATGGGCTACTTCATTGATACAATGGGAGAACATCCTTTTAAGGCGTTAGGATTGGAAGTAAACGATGCTGTTCAGTCTACATGGGGCTTATTCGGGATTCTGATGGTTAGCACCATCGTGGCTGTGGCTACTATCTTTTTGTATAAGAACCGTATGTTGCAAATTCGCATGACAATTTTCAATAGCTTATTATTGGTAGGTTATTACATTGCTGCCCTTGCGTTTTATTTTGCATTGAAGAATGATGAAAATATGTTCCGTATAGGTTGGGCATTGTGTTTGCCGCTTGTTTCTATCATCCTGAATATACTGGCTATCCGTGCTATCGGACGGGATGAGGTGATGGTAAAGGCTGCGGATAGATTACGATAAAAAGGACACTAAAGTCCCCGGAAATAGAAATCCCCGCTAATTCGTTTAGAGTTAGTGGGGATTTTTTAGTTCGTTATAAATGGGATTCTGTTTATAAATAAGAGGTTTTAATCTCTTCCTCCTTGAAAAAGGGTTTATTTCTTCAAATCAAATAAATATGTGAGCTTTATGGTAATGGTTCCATGCGCTGCACGGGCGAAATAATCTTTCTTTGTAGTACTGTAAAAATCAGATAAGGCAAAGTAATAACGGCCTTCAACGATGAAGCTACCGGCTTTCTTTGTTCTAAGTTCTACACCACCGCCACCGGCAATACCATAGTCAAATTTATTTTGAATCTTAACTCCGTACAAGGCTTTCTGTGTATTAGATAAGCTATTCATATCAATGCCTTTTATTGTTTCCGATTCACTGATTAGAAAGCTGATTTGAGGACCTGCATGAACAAAGAATTGCAATCCTCTGTCTCGTCCGAAAGCGAGGTGAGCGAGGAAAGGAATATCTATATAGGTCATTTTGCGGGTGTACGTTTTAGTAGGGTCCTTCGAAGTGACTTCATATCCGTTGTCGTCCAGTGATATTGTTTCAAATAATTGATCCCAGCCTCGTTGCGAGACATTCAACTCGACCTGTGCGCCACAAATCATGGCAAAATACTTCTCGGATATATAACGTGCTGTCAAACCTCCGGTAATTCCCATCAGGCTATTTTGCTTGATGGTGGGAGTAAAAGAAGCACTGTTTAAATTGACACCTCCATTGATACCTACCGATAAATTGCTTCGTGCTTCTCCGATTTGAGCGATAGCAGGAAGGGTAAATCCTGTAAGTAAGAGTGTTGCGATCAAAAATGGTTTTATCTTTATCATTTTCGTATTATTCGAAGTCAAGTTTTACTAATTCAAAATTCTTAGTGAAACGTATGAAGAACACCTTTTTATTAATAAATCCTCCCCAATTGTTTACGCGCTCGAATTTGAATCCCGTCTGGATAGGAGTCAGGTTCATTTTAGGCAGATTGTTTTCCAGTTCCGAGCCATAAAGCGATAATCCTTTCAGGAAGAAGAAACCGGTGTCAAAACCCAGCATTGCATAATTAGGATATTTGCTTGCCAAGTCTTTACTATACCATTTGTGGTAAGCATTGGTAAACTGCACAGCTGCCGGGAACAACGTATTCGTATAGAATGAAGAATAGAAATATACATCCAACTCAAAGAAGTTTTCCAGATGATCTCTGGTATAGGTCTGCCATTCCGGATAGCCGAACAGATGAATATTCTCTGCAGGATTCTCTCTGACTAACAGCGTCAGTTGAGGAAGTATTTTAATCAGTAAGACGTTGTTGCCTGATGTCGGAATAAAGATGTTTTCTTTATCACTGCGGAGCGCTGCTTTCAACGTTTCTTTCGTTGCGCTTTCGCCAACAGTTTTCATAGAGATGCCTTTGCTTTTCAACTCTTGTTTCAAGCCGCTGATAAATTCCGCTTTCTCCTTATCAACGCTCGCCGGTTCTATGAAGATAACGTTTGCATTGGGGAATTGACGGGTGAAGTGTTCATAAACCTCTGAATATAAGTAAGATTGAGGCGTATTGATCTGATAAACAGCCGGGTTGTTGAATACCTCTTCTCCTTTTTGAGAGAAAGGAATCACCAGGCGTATGTCGTTCTTCTCTGCGAAGTCGGACAATGGCTTTATTTGATTCTGATGCATCGGACCGAAGATGATATTCATACTTTTCATCTCGTTCTTGGCAAGAATCGTATTTAATGTAGAAACATCTTTTCCACAATCATATACATATAAATCAAGAGAAATACCTGTACGTTTCAGACTGTCTACTGCCATCAGGAAACCTTCGTAGTATTCCACCATGCGTTTGTCTTCCTGGAAAGGCAACAATAAGGCTGCTTTAATGGTAGACAGCTTTTGGGGAGTCTCTTTACTTTTGCGGAAAAGCTCGCTATTGCTGGGAGGAATAGCGTAAGGATCTTCCTTCTGTGTAGGTTGCACGGTCGTTGCTGCCGGGTAAGGGATGCAAAGGAATTGTCCCTTTTTCATGCCTTTTTTCAGTTCCGGGTTAGCTGCAATTAACTCCTGCTCGCTGATTCCATATTCACGGCTCACGCTAAAAATAGTCTCTTTGCGTTTTACCTTATGCATATCCTTGCATTTCGGAACAACAGGACCTTGAATGGTGGTCTGTTCGGTAGGCGTTTGAGTTGCAGTAGCAGTTTGCTCTTCTTTTTTCTGTGGAATCAGGATAACCTGTCCGATACGGAAATTTTCGGCACTCAAACCGGGGTTTGCTTCACAAATATCTTTGGCGGATACATTATACATGGTTGTCAGTTTGTATAGTGTTTCTCCGGCCTGAATCGTATGGAATGTTTCTCCCTTCTGACTCTCTTTTCCCGTAGGAATTTTGATTGTCTGTCCGGCATAGATCTTTTCGTCACAGCCCGGATTCAGACGTATGATGTCTGATGTAGTGACATTATACATCTTGGAGATGGAGTATAAACTTTGTCCTTTTTCGATGGTATGCAAGAAATATGATTGGTTTTCTTGTGCATAACTGATAGCATATGAAACGCTTATAAAAAGCAAAAATAAGAATATACGGTTTATCGGTTTCATCAAATTATAACTATTGGTTCTTGAAATCAAGGAACAAAGGTACAAATAATGCCCTATATCTTCATAAGATTTGAGTTAAGAAAATAATATTGTGCTTTTTTAGGAGCATATTTCGGGCGGAAACATTAATTTTGCAACATTTATGGAAGGATATGAATATGCAGGAAACAGAATATATTAATGTGTACGGTGCGCGCGTGCACAATTTAAAGGATATTGATGCCGAAATTCCCCGTAACAGTTTGACTGTTATCACCGGATTGAGCGGTAGTGGAAAATCTTCTTTAGCCTTCGATACGATTTTTGCCGAAGGACAGCGTCGTTATATTGAAACTTTTTCAGCGTATGCCCGTAACTTCTTGGGTAATCTGGAACGTCCGGATGTCGATAAGATAACTGGTTTGAGTCCGGTTATCTCCATTGAACAGAAAACAACGAATAAAAATCCCCGTTCTACCGTAGGAACGACTACAGAGATTTATGATTATCTCCGTTTGCTGTATGCCCGTGCGGGAGTGGCTTATTCGTATCTGTCGGGTGAGGAGATGGTGAAATATACCGAAGAGCAGATTCTGGACTTGATTCTGAAAGATTATAAAGGAAAGAAAATATATCTGCTGGCTCCGCTAGTTCGTTCACGTAAGGGACATTACAGGGAACTTTTCGAACAAATACGTAAAAAAGGATACCTGTATGTACGGGTGGACGGTGAAGTGCGTGAAATAACGCATGGCATGAAACTCGACCGCTATAAAAATCACGATGTAGAAGTGGTTATTGATAAATTAGTGGTAGCGGAGAAAGATGACCGGCGCTTGAAACAGAGTGTGGCAACCGCTATGCGCCAGGGAGATGGGTTGATGATGATTCTGGATGCTCAATCTGAAAGCATCCGTCATTATAGCAAACGGCTCATGTGTCCTGTCACCGGATTGTCTTATCGTGAGCCGGCTCCGCATAACTTCTCATTCAATTCACCGCAAGGAGCATGTCCGAAGTGTAAGGGATTGGGAGTAGTCAATCAGATTGATGTGGACAAAGTGATTCCCGATCGTGAACTTTCCATTTATGAAGGAGCGATAGCACCTTTGGGAAAATATAAGAATGCGATGATTTTCTGGCAAATCGGTGCTTTGCTCGAGAAGTACGACGCAACACTGAAAACTCCGATAAAGGAGTTGCCGGACGATGCGATTGATGAAGTATTGTACGGTTCTGATGAACGGATTAAAATCAAGAGTTCGCTGATCGGTACTTCCTCCGATTACTTTGTTACTTACGAAGGAGTGGTGAAGTATATTCAGATGTTACAGGAAAAGGATGCTTCTGCAACAGCACAGAAATGGGCGGAACAATTTGCCAAAACAACGGTTTGTCCCGAATGTAAAGGGGCTCGTTTGAATAAAGAAGCTTTGCATTTTCGTATCCATGATAAGAATATCAATGAGTTGGCGAATATGGACATCAACGAGTTGTACGACTGGTTGATGAAGGTGGATGAGTTCCTGTCCGATAAACAGAAGAAAATATCGGTAGAGATTCTGAAAGAGATTCGCACACGTTTGAAGTTCTTGCTGGACGTGGGTCTGGATTATCTGGCATTGAATCGTAGCTCTGTTAGTCTTTCCGGTGGTGAGAGTCAGCGTATCCGCTTGGCTACACAGATTGGTTCGCAATTAGTAAATGTACTTTATATTCTCGACGAGCCGAGTATCGGTCTGCATCAGCGTGATAATCTGCGTCTTATCAACTCGTTGAAAGAACTCCGCGACATGGGGAACTCCGTGATTGTAGTGGAACATGATAAGGATATGATGCTGGCTGCCGACTATGTCATCGATATGGGTCCGAAAGCCGGACGTCTCGGAGGCGAAGTCGTTTTTGCCGGAACCCCGCAGGAAATGCTGAATACAGATACAATGACTTCGCAATATCTGAATGGCAAGATGAAGATAGAAATCCCTGCCAAGCGTAGAAAAGGAAATGGGCAATCTATCTGGCTGAAAGGAGCGAAGGGGAATAACCTGAAGAATGTAGATGTTGAATTTCCGTTAGGTAAACTGATTTGCGTAACTGGTGTATCAGGAAGTGGAAAATCTACCTTGATTAACGAAACTTTGCAACCGATTCTTTCACAGAAGTTCTATCGTTCTTTACAAGATCCTTTGGAATACGATTCGATTGAAGGGTTGGAAAATATAGATAAGGTAGTAGATGTGGATCAATCACCTTTGGGACGTACGCCACGCTCCAATCCTGCGACTTATACCGGTGTGTTTTCTGATATCCGTAACCTGTTTGTAGGTCTGCCGGAAGCTAAGATTCGCGGTTATAAACCGGGACGTTTCTCCTTTAATGTTGCAGGTGGGCGTTGTGAAGCATGTACGGGAAATGGTTATAAGACGATTGAAATGAATTTCCTTCCTGATGTATATGTGCCTTGTGAGGTTTGTCACGGTAAACGTTATAACCGGGAAACACTGGAAGTACGTTTCAAGGGAAAATCAATTGCCGATGTACTTGATATGACGATCAACCGTGCTGTGGAATTCTTTGAAAATGTGCCGCAAATCTTGAATAAGATTAAAGTCTTGCAGGATGTCGGACTCGGATATATAAAACTGGGACAATCTTCTACCACTCTTTCCGGTGGAGAAAGCCAGCGTGTGAAACTGGCAACGGAGCTATCGAAAAGAGATACGGGCAAAACTCTTTATATCCTTGACGAACCGACTACCGGACTTCATTTTGAAGATATCCGTGTATTGATGGGAGTATTGAATAAGCTGGTAGATAAAGGTAATACTGTTATCGTCATCGAGCACAATCTGGATGTGATTAAAATGGCAGATTATATTATCGATATGGGCCCTGAAGGTGGTAAGGGCGGGGGAGAACTCCTTAGTTACGGAACACCGGAAGAAGTTGCGAAGAGCCCTAAAGGATATACACCTAAGTTTCTTCGCGAAGAGCTGGGTCTCTAATTTAAATCATAGAGTGCCAACTTATCGGACAATCTTCGATGAGTTGGCACTTATCATATCATATTCTTTATTTATCAGATACAGAACTTATAAATACAACGAAAATGAAAATCAATAAAACAAATGCCGCACGGCTGTTAGATAAGGCTAAGATAGCCTATGAATTAATTCCCTACGAAGTAGATGAAAACGACTTGAGTGCTGTTCATGTGGCAGCAAGTTTAGGAGAGAACATCGAGCAGGTCTTTAAAACGCTTGTTCTGCACGGTGATAAAAGCGGATATTTTGTCTGTGTCATTCCGGGAGAACATGAAGTTGATTTGAAACTGGCAGCTAAAGCCTCGGGTAACAAGAAGTGTGAGTTGATTCCCGTAAAAGAACTTCTGCCACTTACCGGATATATCCGGGGAGGTTGTTCGCCGATCGGTATGAAAAAGCATTTTCCTACTTATATTCATGAAACCAGTCAACAATTTCCGTATATTTATGTAAGTGCCGGTGTACGGGGACTTCAGATAAAAATAGCTCCGGAAGATTTGATTCGTGAATCCAGGGCGGAAATTTGTCGTTTATTTGAGGAGTAGTTTAACAAATCATTGTGCAAAAACTCGAGAAAAAGTATATATTTGCAAAATATATGTGGTATCGACCATTAAATCATTAATTTAATAATTTATATTCTATGTTTAACAAACACCCTAAAGGACTGATAGCAGCCGCTTTAGCCAATCTAGGTGAGCGTTTTGGCTTTTATACTATGATGGCTATCCTTGTGCTTTTCTTGCAAGCCAAGTTTGGAATGAATGGAAAAGAAGCAGGATTTATTTACTCAACTTTTTATTTTTCTATTTACATTTTGGCGTTGGTCGGAGGTATTATTGCCGATAAGACGAGGAACTACAAAGGAACTATTTTCACAGGAATTGTGTTAATGGCAGTTGGTTATTTATTATTGGCTATTCCATCTAAGACTCCGGTAGATAACAAGATGCTCTATCTGGTTATTACTTGTGCTAGTTTGTTTGTTATTGCATTTGGAAACGGATTATTTAAAGGAAATTTGCAGGCATTGGTAGGACAGATGTATGACAATCCTCAATATGCCAACATGCGTGACTCCGGTTTCTCTTTATTTTATATGTTTATTAATATCGGTGCTATTTTTGCTCCGTTTGCAGCTGTAGGCGTGCGTAACTGGTGGTTATCTACTTTCGGTTATAATTATGATGCTGATCTTCCTGCTTTGTGTCATGGTCAATTGGCAGGTACTTTGTCGCCTGAAGCTACTGAAACTTATCATACCTTAGTTACCAAAGCTTCTACTGCTCCTGTACAAGACTATACGGCTTTCGCTTCAGATTATTTGAATGTCTTTACTACTGGATTCCATTATGCATTCGGGGTAGCTATTATTGCTATGGCTATTTCTTTAACCATTTATTGGTTGAATAAGAAAAACTTCCCGGATCCCAGCAAAAAGACCGTTGCTTCTTCAGCATCTTCTACAGTTGTAGAAATGAGTGCACAGGAAGTAAAACAACGTATGTATGCTCTGTTTGCTGTATTTGGTGTTGTTATTTTCTTTTGGTTTTCATTCCATCAAAATGGTCTGACTTTGACTTATTTTGCGAAGGAGTATACTGATTTGAATCTGTTTGGTATGCCTATTTCAGCAGAGCTCTTCCAATCGTTAAATCCATTTTTTGTAGTGTTCCTGACTCCGGTGATTATGGCTATTTTTGCAAGTCAGCGTAGACGTGGTAAAGAGCCTTCTACTCCTAAAAAGATTGCCATCGGTATGGGAATTGCTGCATTGGCATTTATTGTAATGGCAGTCGGATCTTATTTTGCTAATTTGCCGTTGCATGAGGATATTGTAGCTGTTGGAACTTCACCAGTGAAAGTTACTCCATTTTTATTAATGCTGACCTATCTGATCTTGACAGTAGCTGAACTGTATATCTCTCCATTGGGAATTTCATTTGTATCTAAGGTTGCTCCTCCTAAATATCAAGGTATTATGCAAGGAGGATGGTTGGGAGCAACAGCACTGGGTAATCAGTTGCTAGTGATTGGTGCTATCCTGTATGAATCAATTCCTATTTGGATGACATGGACTGTGTTTGTTGTAGCTTGTACAATTTCAATGTTTACAATGATTTTCATGTTGAAATGGCTGGAACGTGTAGCGAAATAAAATCTTGCCATTAACTAAATAAACAAAATGCCCCGGAACAAGTATCATAAATGTTCCGGGGCATTTTTGTATATCAAATATCCAGTCCCATAATATAATCATTCATATAATACCCGTTACCAATCGGGAAATCACCTTCCCGCAACTTTCTCATTCCCATGTGTTCGTAAAACTGCAAAGCCTTATTATTACGATTTACGTTGAGCTCCATCAAACAAGGTTCCGGGTGTATTTCTTTGATACACTTGATTGCTTCCTTGAATAAAAAACTGCCGCAATGCGTGCCCTGAAAACGGGGGAGAACATATATCTTCTGAAGATGGAATACATCTTTCTCCTGTTGTTGAATGGAAACGTATCCGCATGGTTCATTCTCCTTATAAGCAATGGAGTACACATGGCCTTCTTCCTCCATTTGTTTGCGCACATTGGAAGGAGCATACATCCAGTCCATCATATAATCCAGTTGTTCGGGAGATAAAATTTCCTTGTAGGTGGCGGGGAATACCTCCTTTGCCATCTTATGAATAAGCTCGCAATCGGCTACTGTTGCTTTTCGAATTGTAAACATATCTATTATCTATTCTTGGTTTAATGGGCACAAATATAGCCATTATTTCTTTTTATAATAAGGTGGAGAGTCTCTAATGTTTTAATTATTATTAATTTATAGTACTTTGCAATGCAAGGTACTAAAGTAATGCATATATTTGTGCATCTAAAAGAAGTGAATAATGAAAGTAGACAATGTAAAATCACAGATGAGGAAAGGCATGCTTGAATATTGCATCATGCTTTTGCTACACAAGGAACCCTCTTATGCTTCTGATATCATTCAAAAATTGAAAGAAGCCCAACTGATCGTAGTGGAAGGCACCTTGTATCCATTGCTTACCCGTCTGAAAAATGACGACCTGCTAAGTTATGAATGGGTAGAATCTACCCAAGGACCTCCCCGCAAATACTATAAATTGACCGAACAGGGAGAAGTCTTTTTGGGAGAACTTGAAATTTCCTGGAAAGAACTCAATGAAACAGTGAATCATATTGCCAATAGATAATCCGAAAAAGAAGAAATAAAAATGAAAAAGACATTGACCATAAATTTAGGAGGAATTGTCTATCATATAGATGATGATGCCTACCGATTGTTAGACAATTATCTGTCTAACCTCAAACATTACTTTCGTAAACAGGAGGGTGCGGAAGAGATCGTAAACGATATTGAAATGCGTATTGCCGAACTGTTTGCCGAGAAAGTAAATGAAGGGAAACAGGTCATCACAGTTTCGGATGTAGAAGAAATCATCGCCCGCGTCGGCAAACCGGAAGACTTTGGAATTGCTGATGAGGATATGGACTCACAGAAAAGAACGGAACAAACATCGTCCGCTAATCAAGGCAGTACACAAACCTCTGCTCAACGCCGCTGGTTCCGTGATCCGGATAATAAATTGTTGGGAGGTGTAGCGGCAGGATTGGCAGCTTACTTCGGTTGGGACATCACATTGGTACGTATATTGATGATTATCCTGGTATTTGTTCCTTATTGCCCGATGATTATACTTTATATTATTGGATGGCTTGTTATTCCGGAAGCCCGTACTGCCGCAGAAAAATTGAGTATGCGTGGAGAGGCAGTGACCATTGAGAATATTGGCAAAACAGTGACAGACGGTTTCGAACGCGTAGCGGACGGAGTCAATAACTATATGAATTCCGGCAAACCTCGTACCTTTCTTCAAAAGATAGGCGATGTATTTGTTTCCATTGCTGCTGTTCTCTTTAAAATATTTCTGGTAGCTCTTGTCATTCTCTGCTGCCCTGTCTTGTTCGTACTGGCCGTTGTACTGGTAGCACTGGTGTTTGCAGCAATTGCCGTGGCAGTTAGCGGAGGAGCACTGCTTTACGAGATGCTGCCTGCCATCGACTGGATGCCGGTTGCTTCCGTATCTCCAATGATGACACTGCTAGGTACGATTGCCGGAGTTGCCCTCATCGGTATTCCGTTAGGAGCTTTCTTGTATACTATCTTGCGGCAATTATTCCATTGGTCACCGATGGGAACAGGCTTGAAATGGTCGCTATTGATTCTATGGATATTGGGTGCAGTCATCATGATTATTAATCTTTCAGCTCTTGGCTGGCAACTGCCTTTGTATGGCTTGCACTGCTCTTAACGAAGTCTCATTCTATTAAAAAAGGATAATATTTATTCTTTTATAAGTAAATGTACCCCGATAGTGTGTCCGGGGTACATTTTTTGTTTACTCTAATTCATCGTAAATCGAGAAATTTTTAGTAAGTTTGTAAATACGTATTCAGGAAATAAAAATGGGTGAACATATATGTTTTAGGAGAAACGAACGTTTAGCGACAGTCAACCCTTATTGGAGAGGAAATCCGATGGTGCGCGGGCGTTTTTTTAATCGGCAGCATCGCTTCCGTCCGGGGATGGGGAGTGTACTGAAATGGCGTCTTTCGCCCAATCCCCAACGCAAGGAGAAGAAAACGGTGAAATGGGATCCGAAAGTTTGTTATCTCCGTTCATTGGATGCGGTGGTAGGAGATTCCCTGATATGGCTCGGACATAATTCTTTCTTTCTGCAATTAGCAGGTAAACGAATCATGTTCGACCCTGTGTTCGGCAGTATTCCTTTTGTGAAGAGACAGAGCGAGTTTCCCGCTAATCCTGACATATTTACAGGGATTGATTATCTACTTGTCAGCCATGACCATTTCGATCATCTGGACAAGCAGAGTATAGCACGCCTATTGAAGAATAACCCGCAAATGAAACTCTTTTGTGGATTGGGAACCGGTGAACTGATTCAGGGATGGTTTCCTGAAATGAAGGTGATTGAAGCCGGATGGTATCAACAAATGGAAGATGAGGGATTGAAGATTACTTTTCTACCGGCACAACACTGGAGCAAACGTTCCGTACGCGATGGCGGCCAGCGATTGTGGGGAGCCTTCATGCTGCAAGGAGATGGAATCTCCCTTTATTACAGTGGTGACACAGGTTATTCCAGCCACTTTTGTGAGATTCCCGATCTGTTCGGAGCACCGGATTACGCTTTGTTGGGTATCGGGGCATATAAACCTCGCTGGTTTATGCGTCCCAATCATATATCGCCTCACGAGTCTTTGACTGCTGCCGAAGAAATGCATGCAGGACTTACTATCCCCATGCATTATGGCACATTCGATTTGTCTGACGAGCCTTTGCATGATCCCCCGAAAGTCTTTGCAACAGAGGCAAAGAAACGGAAGATTTCTGTGGAAATTCCTTATTTGGGAGAGATTGTGAAATTGAGGAAACAGAAATAAGAATACTTAGATACGAATAAAGAGATGAAGAAATTAGAAGTAAAAGACCTGAAAGAAAACTTTTTCGAAGCAATCGGAAAAGAGTGGATGCTCGTAACGGCGGGAACAAAAGAGAAGTTTAACACCATGACAGCAAGTTGGGGTGGCATTGGCTGGTTGTGGAATAAACCGGTTGCTTTCGTTTTTATCCGTCCCGAACGGTATACATACGAGTTTGTGGAGGAGAACGATCACCTGACACTTTCTTTCTTAGGAGAAGAAAATAAGAAGATTCACGCTGTTTGTGGTTCCAAGTCGGGACGTAATATAGATAAAGTAAAAGAAACCGGATTGAAACCTGTATTTACAGAAAAAGGTAATGTCCTGTTCGAGCAGGCACGTTTGAGCCTGGAATGTAAGAAACTTTATGCTGACGCTATCAAACCGGAATGTTTTCTGGATAAAGAATCAATAGAAAAGTGGTATGGTGGTGCTCATGGAGGTTTCCATAAGATGTATATTGTAGAAATTGAAAATATTTATTCGAGGTAAAAATTAGCGGATTTTGGTTGAATGTAATGGAGAAGGCTCTGAACTCAAGTAGATTGAGAACAGAGCCTTCTTTTTACTTTATAGGAATATGCACTGTTTTTATTTGGACGGCGCTTTCTTTACCCATTTATCCAACCATTCAAAGAATGTGCGTTGCCATAACACTCCATTCTGTGGCTTCAATACCCAGTGGTTTTCATCCGGATAAATCAGCAACTCTGCAGGAACACCACGCATCACGGCAGCATCAAAAGCAGCCATTGCCTGATTAGCCAGAATACGGTAGTCTTTTTCTCCATGAATACAGAGAATAGGAGTATCCCATTTCTCTACGAATAGGTGAGGAGAGTTGGCGAATGTACGCTGTGCCACCGGATTCTGTTTTTCCCAGTATGCGCCTCCCATATCCCAGTTGGCAAACCATTTTTCTTCAGTTTCCAGATACTGCATTTCCATGTTGAAGATACCATCATGAGCAATGAACGCTTTGAACCGTTTGTCGTGATGTCCGGCCAACCAATATACGGAGAATCCTCCGAAGCTGGCACCTACGCATCCCAGACGATCTTTGTCCACATACGGCTCTTTTGCCATTTCATCGATAGCAGTGAAGTAATCCTTCATACACTGGCCACCGTAATCGCCGCTAATCTGTTCGTTCCATTCCACACCGAATCCCGGCAAACCGCGACGGTTCGGAGCAACGATGATATAATCATTAGCTGCCATAATCTGGAAGTTCCAGCGATAAGACCAGAACTGGCTTACCGGACTCTGCGGACCTCCTTCACAGAACAGCAAAGTCGGATATTTCTTGTTCGGATCAAACTGTGGAGGATAAATCACCCATGTCAACATCTGTTTGCCATCTGTTGTTTTCATCCAGCGACCTTCCACTTTACCCATTTCCAGCTGGTCATAGATTTGTTTGTTCTCCTGTGTCAGTTGAGTGGTAGAACCATCCAGTGCCACAGTGTAAATCTCATCACCCATACTCATTGAATGACGTTTCGCGATCAGCTTATCTCCGAAAAGAGCTACCCCTTCGTAATCGTACATTCCTGAAGTAATAGCCTTTACCGAATCATTTGTCAGGTCAAGTGCATAAATCTGTGACTCTCCATGCCATACACCTGTGAAATAGATCACTTTTGCATCTGCTCCCCAGACAAAAGCATCTACATTCGATTCGAATGCCTTGCTCACAAAACGCTTCTCGCCGGTTTCCAGGTTCATGATGAACAGACGGTTCAGATCAGCTTCGTATCCGTCACGTTCCATGCTTTGCCAGGCAATATACTTGCCGTCCGGTGAGTATTGCGGATTGGTATCATATCCTTTGTTCTCTTCAGTAATATTTTCCGTTTTCTTGGTGTTCAGGTCATATACATAAATATCCGAGTTGGTAGAAATCGCATATTCCAGTCCCGTCTTTTTGCGGCAAGTATAAGCCACTTTGTCCGAGGTTGTATTCCAGGCAAGTTGTTCGATGCCACCCCAAGGCTTCATCGGACTTTCATACGGTTCGTCGTTCAGGATATCCACGATATTGGAAATACCGTTACCGTCAAAGTCGGCAATGAAAGGATGCGGAGCGGTTGTCACCCATTCATCCCAATGTTTGTACATCAGGTCGGTAACGATGATACCGGTGGCTTTCGGCAGGTCCGGATACTTATCAGCAGTGCTTTCTTTCGTCTTTACTTGTGAAATAAATAGCAGTTTTTTGCCATCCGGTGAGATGGAATATCCTTCGATATCTCCGTCGTAGTTGGTCAGCTGCTTGCGTCCGCTACCATCCGGATTCATTTCATAAAGTTGGCTGCTTCCGTTGTCATTGCTTAAGAATGCAAGTTTAGTGCCTCCCTTAATCCAAGTCACCTCATTTTCCTGATACGGAGTACGAGTGATTTGTTGGTTTTCGCTTCCGTCTGCGTTCATCACGAAAACTTCGCGGTTACTCTTGTTTTCCGGTACGCTGTAATACGCTACCGTATACGCAATTTTCTTTCCGTCGGGCGATACGGCGAATCCGCCGATACGTCCCATAGCCCAAAGTGCTTCGGGAGTCATGCGCTTCCCTTCGATCTTAATATCCGATTTCTCGATAAGCACCTGATCTGTCTTGCCTGCGTCTTTGGTTCCTCCGCAGGCAGCTAACAACATTGCTGCCGACATCATAATTAAATTAGCTTGTCTCATATATTTTATAAAATGTTTATTTTCTTGCGAAGATAGTGAAAAAAGGATTTAAATCTTCTTTTTCTGCCAGTTTCCTTTCTTCATATACCAGTAGCAGAACATCAGTATAAAAGTACCGTACACACATTCCGTTGTCCAGGCAAATGCGATATCCATTCGCAGGTGCAGGATAAAATATGCAGAATATGCCACATAAATAACCAACACGCAAAGTTCCATAGCCAGTGCTGTTCGAGTATTTCCCGTACCTGATACCGACTGGAAATAAACATTGGCAGGCACCAACACCAGGTAAGCAGAACACAATACCCATAGTGAAGACACGGATGCAGCCCTTAAATCCGGCATATCCGTATAGATACGAAGAATCAGATCCGGGAACAGGCAGAAGAAAACCAGAATCGGCAATACAAACAGATATCCGATCCGAATGTGCTGCCTGATAGTTCCCCGCACGCAATCCTGTTCGCCTGCACCGATCAGGTTACTTACCAGTGAGCCGCAAGTAGCTGCAAATGCCATCGCAATCATGAACGGGATACCCGACACGTTACGGATAATGTTGGCGATTGCCAGAGAACGTTCTCCCAAATGTTCCACGAACAGAAAGAACATAAACCAGGTAGACAGGGAAACAAAGTTCTGAATCATGGTCCATACAGAGACGTTCAGTATTCGTTTCAATGTTTTCCCTTGGAATTTAGGCAGTATATTCAATGCATACTTCTTGCAGTCAATCCGTTTCCACGTATAGATAATAAAGAAAATCACCGATACCATTTCAGATAGTGAAGACCCGATGGCAGCACCGGCAATTCCCAGTTGCGGGAAACCGAATTTACCGAAAATCAGGATATAGTTGAACACCACGTTCGAAAGTACCATCACAATCGAGTTCAACGTCAATGTTTTGGTTTGTGTCGTGCCTACAAAGAAAGCGCGGAACATCACCATAACAAAGGAGAAGAAGAACCCATAAACACGCCAATGAATATAACTTTCGGCTGCATCATAAATATGAGGAGACGAAATGATATTCTTGAGGATATATGGTGAGAATACGATGGAGAGAGTAAATAAGACCACAGCAATTACAAGCAGGAAATAAATGCCCTGATAGAAAATCGGGCCGATTTCCTTGTAGTTTCCTTCCCCGTTGCGACGGGCTATTAATATTTGTGCACCGATGCTGAAACCGAATGCCATCATAAAAATGGCAAGGTAATATACACCTGCAATAGCAGAAGCACCCAGCTCTATTTCCCCTACACGTCCCAGAAAGGCTGTGTCCGTCATACCGATCATCTGCTCCATAATCAGACTGATTAGGATAGGGTAGGCAATCGTCCAGATTTGTTTATACGAATATTTAGTTTTCATCCTATTTTATTTTTTAGAGAAAGAAAGCCGGGCAACCAAAATAGGTGTCCGGCTTTCTTAGAATAGATTTCGGGAATTACTCCTTATTTTTTATTCTGTCTTTGCTGCTGCAATTGCTCTTGTTGCTTTTGCATCGCCTCCAGGCGGGCAGCAAATCCGGTCTTTTTCATTTGTTTCGGGTCTTTCTTTTTCGCTTCAAGAATAGACAATAATTTGACCTCGTCGGTCGTTCTACGAAGCAGAATCATAGTACCCACACTAATCAGCGTTGACACGAAATAGTAATAGTTCAAACCTGACGGATAATCATTCAAGACGAACAAGAACATAATCGGCATCAGATACATCATCCATTTCATGGCCGCCATTTGTGGCTGTGCTCCGGTATCCTGCATAGACATTGTATACTTTGTGTTCAGGATATTGGTCACCGTCATCAACAAGCAGAACAAGCTAAGATGATTACCCAGGAACGGAATATGGAACGGGAATGTGATGATAGCGTCATAAGTAGAAAGGTCGTCCGCCCACAAGAAACTCTGTTGACGCAGCTCGATAGCACTCGGCACGAACATAAACAAAGCCATCAGGATAGGGAACTGCAATAACATCGGCAGACAGCCGCCCATCGGGCTTACCCCGTATTGGCTGTAAAGGCCCATCACCTCCTGCTGTTTCTTCATTGCATCTTCCTGCTTCGGATATTTCTTGTTGATTTCATCAATTTTCGGTTTCAATACACGCATCTTGGCAGAAGACATGTACGTTTTCCAGGTAGCCGGATAAACCAGCACTTTCACCATAATAGTCAGAATCAACAGAACGATACCCATGCTCAATCCCCAACCGGACAACCAGTCGAATACGTTGATCGTGATAAACTGGTTAATCCAGCGAATCAGCGGCCAACCCAGGTAAACCAGTCGGTGAAGCTCCCATTTCTCGTCACGTCCTTTATCCAGCGCTTTCAACGTCTTGAAGTGGTTCGGACCGAAGTAGAAGTACATCTCTGTCGGTTCCTTGCCTGACGGATCAAAGAAAGTATTCATTTCAGCAGAATAATCTTTGATATATCCGCTTCCCTGTTGCTCCATTTTTGACTTAACGGAAACCTTGTCGAAATCCTGTTCAGCGATAAATACAGACGAGAAGAACTGATTCTTGAAAGCTACCCAATCAATGCGTCCCGGCAAATCCTGGTTGTCATCTTTGGCAGCAGACAAATTGTCTACATTGTCACCTGTTACTTTATAAGTCAGTTCCGACAGACGATTCTCATAAGTGAATCCTTTTTCCAGTTGGCGGGCACGTTGTGACCAGTCGATGTCCACATACTTAGTACTAGCCAACTTGTCTTCCATGCCTGTCGCTTTGATTTCAAAGTTCATCAGGTAGCTATCCGGTTTCAGCGTATAGATGAAATCGATATAGCTTGCGCTATCCGCAGCCAGACGCATTGTAACACTACTGTCCGTCTTGTTCACAGCTTCAAAGAAATAATCTTTGGTCTGGATGGCTCCTGCCTTGTTGTAGAAGTTGAAGTTCATCGAAGCATCGTCACCGTCGAACAACATGACCGGCGTCTTTTTGTCCTGTGCCATATAATCTTTCAGCATGGCTGAATAGACACGTCCGCCTTTGGTTGTGAAAGTGATTTCCGCTACATTATTCTGGATGCTGATTTTAGAGTCGGTTCCATGCAAGGCATTGAAAAACAAAGCAGAAGAATCGGCAGCCGATGCCACCTCTTTTTGGCTGTTCGCCAGTGCAGCTTCCGTTTTAGCCTTCAACGCTTCCTCCTGCTGCTGTACCACGGCAATAGAATCGTAGTATTTCTTTTGCGCAGCTATCTGTTCCTCGCTTGGACGGCTCAAAAAACTGAATCCTACCAATAATATACCTATCAGAACGAGACCTGTGATGGTGTTTTTATCCATTCTTATTTTAATTACAAATTATATAAATTACAAACTACCGGTTGTTTACCACGTATCGTTAGCCGTTCACCGTTGCTTTTTCGTTTTCGATGGCAGCTTTCACAAATGCAACGAACAACGGATGAGGGTTCAGTACCGTACTACCATATTCCGGATGGAACTGTGTGCCGACAAACCATTTTAAAGTCGGGATTTCAACGATTTCTACCAGATCCGATTCCGGGTTGATACCTACACATTTCATGCCGGCAGCTTCATATCGGTCTTTAAAGTCATTGTTGAACTCATAGCGATGGCGGTGACGCTCCTGAATATGTTCCTGTCCGTAAGCCTGATATGCTTTCGAACCTTTCTGCAATACACATTCGTAAGCACCCAGACGCATAGTACCACCCATGTTGGTGATTGCCTTCTGTTCTTCCATGATATCAATCACGTTGTGCGGAGTTTTTTCATCCATTTCGCGTGAGTTGGCATCAGTATATCCCAGTACGTTGCGGGCAAACTCAATAGCAATACATTGCATACCCAGACAAATACCGAAAGTCGGGATGTCATGCGTACGTGTATATTTGATAGCGACAAACTTGCCGTCGATACCCCGTTGACCGAATCCCGGACCAATCATTACGCCCGCCATACCTTTCAGAGCTTCACATACATTTTCGTCTGTCAGCTTCTCGCTGTTTACGAAATGAACTTCCACTTTGCGGTCATTGTAAGTACCCGCTTGCGATAAAGCTTCACGGATAGACTTGTAAGCGTCCTGCAAATCGTATTTTCCAACCAGTGCAATGTTGATCGGTTCTTTTGTCTCTGCAGCGTGACGACGTTCCAGGAATTTACGCCATGGGCCGAGTCCCGGAGTTTCTCCTACCGGCAGTCCCATCTTTTCGAGGATAGTGCTGTCCAGTCCTTGAGCCTGCATCAGGATAGGTACTTCGTAGATTGTTTCCGCGTCGATAGACTGCACAACGGCTTTATCGTCTACATTACAGAATTGTGCCACTTTCTTACGCAATCCGTCACTTAGCGGATGCTCGGCACGCAGTACCAGTACATCCGGCTGAATACCCACACTTTGGAGTTCCTTTACAGAATGTTGCGTCGGTTTTGTTTTCAATTCTCCGGCAGCAGCAAGATAAGGAACATAAGTCAAGTGTACACAAAGAGCGTTCTTACCGAGTTCCCATTTCAACTGACGGATACTTTCAAGGTAGGGGAGTGATTCGATGTCACCTACCGTACCACCGATTTCAGTAATCACAAAATCAAACTTGTATTTATTACCAAGCAGTTTAACATTCCGTTTGATCTCGTCTGTGATGTGAGGAATCACTTGGATAGTTTTACCTAGATAGTCTCCACGACGTTCCTTGTCAATGACGCTCTTGTAGATACGTCCCGTAGTAATGTTGTTCGCCTTTGTCGTTTGTATTCCCAGGAATCTCTCATAGTGTCCCAGGTCGAGGTCGGCTTCGTGTCCGTCTACGGTTACATAGCACTCTCCGTGCTCATAAGGATTCAATGTTCCCGGGTCGATGTTGATATACGGGTCAAACTTCTGGATGGTTACATTATAACCTCTTGCTTGCAGCAACTTACCGATGGATGATGAGATGATCCCTTTTCCTAAAGAAGAGGCAACACCACCGGTGACGAAAATATACTTTGTTTCTCCCACAGCTATAACTGTTTTAATAATTGTTTACTTAGTAGTATTCTTACGAACTTAAAAACCGCAAAATTATAAAAAAAAGAGGAAGATTACAGTCTTTCGTCTCCACAATTTTATTAAAAAATGCAATTTTAAAAGAATCCTATGATTTCTAAACAAAATAATGTAGCTTTGCAGCCTAAACCATAGACAAATATGATGAGAATTACTACTTTATGTTCAGCGTTTATCCTGTCAATCTTATCGTTATCGCTTTTTGCGCAGGAACCTGTCGAATCCGCTTCACTTCCGACTGACTCTCTGCAGCCTGCTCCTGAAGTGATTAAACCAGCCAAAACGGTTAAATCTTCAACAGTTGTGGCAAAAGCCAGAGTCGTGAAAGCAGATACGCTTTCGGCGGAGCTTCAGAAATATTTGATGCTTAAACTTAATATGTCGGGACCGACTCCGAAACTGGATACCGTTTCTTATTTATATAATAAGTATGTCGCGCAATTAGATTATTTGAACGACCTGTCTGTGCCGCCACGTTATATTCCGTCTGATCCCGATTATTTCCGTCTGTTCACACCATTAGCATATTATTATGCTCCGATGGCACAATATTCAAAATTGGAATGGAAACCTATGCAATGGGACACCACTCTTCAACTGACAGCGGAACTTTTACCTTATGATACCCTGGTATTTACCAAGACCCAGCGTGCCGAGAAAATAGTGAATAGTGCATTGATGGATCTTTATTTGGAACGTCCGAACTTGGTTGTCACTACAGAAGACCGTATCATGAGTCGTGATGTATTCCGTCATGATGTGAAGCCGAAGATATCTCCGAAAGCAACAGTTATCCATCTGTTCCAACCGGAAAATATGGATGATAATGTAGGAAAGGCCAATATGAAGATAAGTCGACCGAACTGGTGGGTGACCGGAGGTAACGGGTCGTTGCAGATCAGCCAGAACCACCTTTCGGATAACTGGTATAAGGGAGGTGAAAGTAACTTCTCCGGGTTAGCCACTTTCCAGGTTTTTGCCAACTATAATGACAATGAAAAAGTCCTGTTTGAGAACCAGTTGGAAGCTAAAGTGGGTATGACCTCCACTCCGTCAGATGAATATCATAAATACCTGTTCAATACCGACCAGTTTCGTTTATATAATAAATTAGGTTTGAGAGCTTTCAAGAATTGGTATTATACCATTTCTTCCGAGTTCAAGACCCAGTTCTTTAATGGTTATAAAGCCAATAGCGAAGAATTGGTTTCCGCTTTCATGTCTCCGGCAGATTTGGCAGTCAGTGTCGGTATGGACTATAAATTGAGTAAGAAGAAATTTAATCTTTCAGTCTTTGTGGCACCGTTGACCTACAACTTGCGTTATATCGGTAGCTCGGAAGTGGACGAAACAAAATTTGGTTTGGACAAAGGCAAATGTTCTAAAAATGACTTTGGTTCCCAATTGCAATCGACATTCAACTGGACCATCATCTCTGCAGTAACTTTAGAGTCTCGTCTCAATTATCTGACCAACTATCATTGGGCACGTGTGGAGTGGGAAAATACATTCAACTTCGTTTTGAACCGTTATCTTTCTACTAAGCTCTATATACATACCCGTTTTGACGACAGCTCGAAACCGACTGAAGGAGACAGCTTCTTCCAGTTGAAAGAATTGCTTAGCTTCGGTATCAATTATAAGTGGTAAGTAAATCAAAGAAATAGAAATCAGGCGCGGAAATTCCGCGCCTGATTTGTTTAGGGATGTTGTATAAAATATGGGTGGTAAAATAGAACCAATGTGATAGCGGATTTTTCACGTACGGGATAGTCTTAACTGTACATTTCTATTTGTGTGTAAAAAAAGAAAGCGTTTTTTCTTGTTTACTATTTATTATTTTATTTATCTTTGTCACCGAATTCAATCCATTGCCTAAGGAGTAATGGAAAAATGAGGGGTAAAAATACATGATCATTAAGAAAAATGACGATCGAAATCTTCTGCCAACAGATGTGATTGGCAGAAGCGTAGCGCACTCAAAACGCTGGTTAGTGGCAATCGTACGTATTTGTCACGAGAAAAAAACAAGTGAGCGACTTACGAAAATGGGGATCGAAAATTTCCTTCCAATTCAGCAAGAAGTCCATCAATGGAGCGACCGTCGTAAAGTTGTCGACCGGGTACTACTTCCGATGATGATCTTCGTTCACGTTGATCCGCAAGAACAAAAAGAAGTCTTAACTTTATCTGCTATCAGCCGTTACATGGTATTACGTGGGGAGAGTACTCCGGCTGTTATTCCTGACCAACAAATGTTGCGATTTAAGTTTATGCTCGACTACTCGGATGAGACGATCAGCATGAGTACATCGCCATTAGCTCCGGGAGAAAAAATACGGGTAATCAAGGGACCATTGGCAGGACTGGAAGGGGAATTAGTAAATTTGAATGGAAAATCGAAAGTTGCTGTTCGATTGACAATGTTGGGGTGTGCATGTGTAGACATACCGGCTGGATGTGTAGAGCCAGCATCAGAAAATGGGGATTTGAATGATTAAATAATCAATCTTTTTATAGGGGACATGGGGGATTTTACTGCAAGAACATTACAAAAGATCTGCTTAATATAGCAGATTATCTATTTAATGTCGGTGACAAATATTAGGGGCTTGTTGTCCGATAACCTTTCCCAATCAAAAAAATCCACGAAATATTTAATTATATCTGCTTGAAAATAAAATAAGCAGTGAATACATTGGGCTTTTACAATTAAAAAATACGATAAACAGAATGAAAGGAATAGTTTTAGCTGGTGGTTCAGGCACTCGTCTGTATCCTATCACCAAAGGAGTGAGTAAGCAGTTGCTTCCTGTCTTTGACAAGCCCATGATTTATTATCCGATTTCAGTCCTTATGTTGGCTGGAATCCGTGAGATCCTGATTATTTCCACTCCTTATGATCTTCCGGGCTTCAAACGTCTTTTAGGCGATGGCTCCGACTATGGAGTACGGTTTGAGTATGCCGAACAACCCTCTCCGGACGGTCTGGCACAAGCCTTTATTATCGGTGAAGACTTCATCGGCAATGATTCCGTCTGCCTGGTATTAGGTGATAATATCTTCTATGGCCAAAGTTTTACCCGCATGTTGCAGGAGGCTGTCCGTACAGTCGAGGAAGAGCAGAAAGCAACCGTATTCGGTTATTGGGTTGCCGATCCCGACCGTTATGGAGTTGCTGACTTTGACAAGGATGGAAATGTTTTGAGCATCGAAGAGAAACCTACAAATCCAAAATCTAACTACGCTGTAGTGGGACTCTATTTCTACCCCAATAAAGTGGTGGATGTAGCCAAATATATACAACCTTCTCCCCGTGGAGAGTTAGAAATCACTACCGTTAATCAGGAATTTCTCAATGACCACCAATTAAAGGTCCAACTATTAGGCCGTGGTTTTGCCTGGCTTGATACCGGCACGCACGATTCTCTTTCCGAAGCCAGTACTTTTATTGAAGTGATTGAAAAGCGTCAGGGATTGAAAGTAGCATGTCTTGAAGGTATTGCCCTGCGTCATGGCTGGATAACAGCGGATAAAATGCGTGAACTGGCCAAGCCCATGCTAAAGAATCAATATGGCCAGTACCTTTTAAAAGTAATAAATGAACTGGGACTGGAATAATACCATATTCCTTTCCGGTAATCTAAATAACTAATAAACACTAATCACAGTGGAAATAATCAAAACTGCTATAGAAGGCGTTGTTATCATTGAACCCCGCCTTTTTAAAGATGACCGTGGTTACTTTTTCGAATCTTTCTCTCAACGTGAATTTGCAGAAAAGGTCCGTAAAGTAGATTTTGTCCAGGATAATGAAAGTAAATCCAGCTATGGTGTTTTGCGTGGCCTTCATTTTCAGAAACCACCTTATGCCCAAAGTAAACTGGTACGTGTCATTAAAGGTTCTGTCCTTGATGTGGCTGTCGATATTCGTAAAGGCTCACCAACATTTGGAGAGCATGTATCAGTGGAATTGACTGAAGAAAACCACCGTCAGTTCTTTATTCCGCGTGGATTTGCCCATGGCTTTGTTGTCCTGACGGAAGAGGTTATCTTTCAATATAAATGTGACAACTTTTATGCTCCCCAATGTGAAGGTGCCCTGGCTTGGGATGATCCTGCATTGAAAATCGACTGGAAGGTTCCTGCTGATAAAATAATCCTTTCCGGGAAAGACCAACATCACGAATGTCTGGAAGAAGCCGGCTGGTTATTTGATTATAACGAAAATCTGTATTAAGCTCAATGAATATTCTAGTGACAGGAGCTAACGGTCAGCTTGGTAATGAGATGCGCCGTGTGTCGTCAACCAGCTCCAACCAATATATTTTTACCGATGTGGCAGAGTTGGATATAACCAGCCGTGATTCTATCCGTAAAATGGTCAATGACAACCAAATTCATGTCGTCGTTAATTGTGCTGCCTATACCAATGTAGACAAGGCGGAAGACGATTTCGCGACTGCTGATTTATTGAATAATAAGGCAGTGGAGAATCTGGCTGTTGTAGCAAAAGAAGTTGATGCTACCTTAATACATGTCTCTACTGATTATGTTTTTCAGGGAGACAGAAATGTCCCTTGTCGGGAAGATTGGGAAACTAATCCTTTGGGTGTATATGGTAAAACGAAGCTGGCCGGTGAGCATAGCATACAGGAAATCGGCTGTTATTATCTTATCTTTCGTACCGCCTGGCTTTATTCCCCTTATGGGAAGAATTTCGTAAAAACGATGCGACAGCTCACATCTGATAAAGATACCCTGAAAGTAGTCTTTGATCAGGTTGGTACTCCCACTTATGCCGGAGATTTGGCATCTGTTATCTATCAAGTGATTGAGGAAAATCAACTTTATAAAGAGGGTATCTACCATTTCAGTAATGAAGGCGTGTGTTCATGGTATGACTTTGCGAAGGAAATCTGTGACTTGAGTGGCAATGTGTGTGATATTCAACCTTGTCACAGCGATGAATTTCCCAGTAAGGTAAAACGTCCTCATTTTTCTGTACTGGATAAAACAAAGGTGAAATCTACTTTTGGAATCACTGTTCCTTATTGGAAAGACTCTCTGCAGAAATGTATAAATGAATTGAAACAACAATCTGATTATTAAAATAGACATGAATTTTGCACGAAATATACTGATTACAGGTGGAGCAGGCTTCATTGGATCACACGTTGTACGTTTGTTCGTCAATAAATATCCTGAATATCATATTATCAATCTGGATAAACTGACTTATGCCGGTAATCTGGCTAACCTGAAAGATATCGAGAATCAGCCTAATTATACCTTTGTAAAGGCTGATATCTGTGACTTTGATAAAATGCTAGAAATCTTCAAGCAGTATCATATTGATGGAGTTATTCACCTGGCTGCTGAAAGTCATGTAGACCGTAGTATAAAAGATCCGTTTACATTTGCTCAAACGAATGTGATGGGGACTCTCTCTCTGCTCCAAGCTGCAAAACTGACTTGGGAGATGCTTCCTGAATGTTATGAAGGTAAGCGTTTTTATCATATTTCTACAGATGAGGTTTATGGTGCTTTGGAGCTGACTTATCCCGAAGGTAAGAAATCAGAAATTTCCTCTCATGAAGTTTACGGTGATGAGTTTTTTAAGGAAACGAATAAGTATAATCCTCACAGTCCGTATTCGGCTTCTAAAGCCGGTAGTGATCATTTTGTTCGTGCTTTTCACGACACTTATGGAATGCCGACTATAGTGACCAATTGTTCTAATAATTATGGTCCCTATCAATTTCCGGAGAAACTGATCCCTTTGTTTATCAATAATATTCGCCATCGAAAGGCATTGCCGATATATGGTAAGGGAGAAAATGTGCGTGATTGGTTGTATGTAGTAGACCATGCCCGTGCCATTGATGTAATTTTTCATGATGGGAAAGTTGCAGAAACTTATAATATAGGTGGATTTAACGAATGGAAGAATATTGATATCATTAAAGTGATTATTAGTACTGTAGATAAGTTGTTGGGAAATCCTCATGATTATTCCCTAGATTTGATTACTTACGTGACCGATCGTAAAGGACATGACTTGCGTTATGCAATTGATTCTAATAAATTGAAAGATGAATTGGGATGGGAACCTAGTTTGCAATTTGAAGAAGGTATAGAGAAAACGGTGAGATGGTATTTGGATAATCAGGAGTGGATGGATAATGTGACGAGTGGAGATTATCAGGGGTATTATGATGGGATGTATAGTAAATAAATGGGATGGAGAAGTTTTAAATTGTAAGTACTTATAGTGTAACTTTTCACTATTTCTATTGTACTTTATTTTTGCTTTATAATTGGGGGAATGAATAGATTTAAAGCAGTTAGAATTAGCAGATAATGAATTTATTAAACAATATTTCCGAGAATAAAAGGAAGGTTTTAACTAATGTTTTTTGGGCTCTATCAGGGAAAATCATAAATATGGGGGGAGCATTACTTGTAGCTATACTTGTTGCTCGTTATTTAGGTCCTGAACAATATGGTTTGATGAATTATGTTATAAGCTACGTTGCTATCTTTAATATTTTGTCTGAGTTCGGCATGTCGAATATTGAAATTCGGGAATTGGCTGCTCATCCGCAGAATAAAGAAAAAATTCTTGGAACGTGTTTTATATTAAGGCTTATATCTGCTTCTATAACCTATTTAGTAATTGTCATAACACTAATTATATTTCATACTGATTGGTATACGTCAGTGATGATTTTAGTGTATGGTTTATCGTTATTTCCTAATGTTTTTTTATTGATACGTAATTATTTTACTTCAATAGTCGAAAATGAATATATTGTAAAATCCGAGATTATACGTACTTTTATTGGTGTGTTGATTAAAGTAATCTTGGTCTTGTCCCACTGCTCTCTTACATGGTTTATTATTGCAACAGCTTTTGATTTTTTTTTAGTAGCCAGTGGGTATTTGTTTTCTTATCGTAAAATAATCGGTTCTCCTTTTGTGTGGGTATTTGATAAATCTTTAGTAACCTATATTTTAAAAGAATCGTTCCCTTTGGTTTTATCTGGTGCTGCAGTGGTTATTTATCAACGGATAGATCAAGTAATGATTGGTAATATGATAGATCAGAAATCTGTTGCTTATTTTGCTACTGCAGGTAAATTTACAGATTTAGTTTTATTTTTGCCTACGATGTTAACACAAACTGTAGTTCCATTACTTGTAGCTGCTAAGATTAGTTCTACTAATGAGCGCTATGAACGACTTAAACGTCAATTTATTTCTATTATTGTATGGATATCTGTATTCATTTCATTTTTTTTGTCTATAATATCTTATTATCTCGTAGCTTTTACATATGGTGACCAATATCTACCTGCTGTTCCTGTGTTGCAAATATTGGCTTTTAAAACTATTGGCATGGCTTTGTCATCGTCTTCTGGGCAAATCATAATAATGGAACATATACAGAAATGGGCTGTGATTCGAAATGTGATAGCATGTTGTGTTTGTGTGAGTTTGAATTATATATTAATACCTAAGTATGGAATAATAGGGTCAGCATGGGTTACGATAATAACAGTGTTTATAGCTAGCTATTTTGCTAATATTTTTATACCCTCATATCATCCTATAATGAAAATGCAAACATATGCTATCTTCATGGGATGGCGCGAATTGAAATATGTTAAAACTTTTATAAATTCTACAAAATGATAAACACATATATAGGCTATTCTTCTGACCCAGATGTTCGTCATCGATCAACTTCAGGAGGAGTGGGGTCATCTATGATAAAATATCTTTTTGAGTCTGGTAATATACAAACTGCAATATCGTTCGTTTTTGATAGTAAATCATTATTATATATTCCCACCTTTATATATCGTTATGAGGATTATAAAATTTCTGGATCAATTTATCAAGAAATAAAGTTGCTTCAATTTATTCGCGATAATATTGATAAAATAGTAGGAGGATTTGCTTGTTTTTGTTTGCCATGTCAGGCTAAAGCAATCCGTTCTATTATTAGTGCTAATAATCATAAATGTTTTATTTTAGGACTAACATGTTCATCTCAACAAAGTCATGATGCGACTATATACTTACTTCATCGCCTTCAAATTGACAAAGAGACTGTATTGTCTTTGCAATACAGAGGAAATGGCTGGCCGGGTGGTGTGGTAATACATCGTAAACAGCTTCCAAGTATAGAAGTACCTAATAATGGTTCTATTTGGACTAATATTTTTCATTCACGTTTGTTTATTCAGTCTCGATGCTTTTATTGTAAAAATACATTGAATGAATTTTCAGATGTGTCATTGGCTGACCCATGGTTGAAGGAATATATTGAAACAGAAAAAGAAGGATGTACTTTGTTAGCAACACACACAACTAAAGGAGACGAATTTCTTCAAGAGGCTAATTTAAAAGGATATGTGTGTATAAATGAAATAACAAAGGATAAACTCTTAAAGTCACAGTGTTCTACTATTGTTCGTAAATTGAGTTATTCGAAACATCCGAGTTTATTAAAAGTTATGTTACTACTCTTTAAGTCTTCTGTATATCGGAAATTTGTTTTTAAATACCCTTTTCTTTTTACCTTTCATTGTTGGTTTAGAGCTAAATGGGAAAGATTAATGAGTGTTAGATAGATGGTTTATATTAAATAAATCCTAAGTTTTTAGTATATGTTTGGAGCTATTGATGTGAGACTGCTTTTGTTGAATATTTGATATGTAGTTTTGCATAAATGAGGTGTGGATATAATTATGGTTTATGTGTCATAGATGAGAAAATTTGTTTTTATTTGTATATATTTATGAGTTGACTGTGTGCTGGATTATGCGTTAGAACCAAGTAATGTACTTATTATTAAATAGAATAATTTTGAGAATATAATGAAAATATACTTACCGATACACATTGATGTGAACAATCGTGGGTGCGAGGCTATAACAAAAGCCACAGCTCAACTGTTAAATGTACCTAAAGAGGATATAGTAGCTCTTAGCCGTAATGTAGTTGATGACAAGAAGAACAAGATAGACAAATACGTAACACTCGTTCAGAGTAAAATGAAACTCAACCTTTGGACTAAAATAAAAATAAAATTTGCAAGAATATTCTACTTTGACCCTTTTGTAGCAAAAAAGTTGGAAGCATCTTATATCTTTGATGACTTTCTAAACAAGGTAAGGAAAGAGGATATTGTATTATCTACGGGTGGTGATATGTTGTGTTATGAGGATAATTCTGTTATTTATATCAATGAATACCTGCATAAAAAAGGGGTTAGGACAATACTTTGGGGGTGCTCGATAGGAGAAAAGAACCTGACGCCCCGTAAACTAGAAACTCTCAAACATTTTTCCTTGATTTATGTGAGAGAGTCACTCACTAAAAGAGTGCTAGAGCAGCAAGGATTGAAGAATATCGTACTTTATCCTGACCCTGCCTTTATCTTAACACCTACAGAATGTACTTTACCAGAATGTTTTAAAGACAATGAAGTGATAGGTATTAACCTGAGTAATTTTGTAACCTCTTCCTATAGTTTAGATAGTATTTATGGACGTAATATAAAAAATCTAATTGACTATATTTTAGGAAATACAAACTATAAAATATTATTAATACCACATGTTTTATGGAAAGGACAAGATGACAGGAAAATAAGCAAACTAGTCAGTAAAATGTATGAAAACGAATCCCGTATTTCTACACTTGATTCAATTATGTATGATTATTGCCAAATTAGATATATCATCTCTAATTGTGAGATGTTTATTGGAGCTCGTACCCATTCCATTATTTCTGCATATTCTACGTGTGTGCCAGCCATGGCATTAGGTTACTCTATTAAATCGGAAGGTATTGCAAAAGACCTTGGACTTTCTCAAAGACTAGTAGTCAATTGTGTGAACTTCAAAACTGATACTGATATTCTGGACAGTTTTATCTATATGGAAAAAAATCGTATGGCTATTAAGGAGCGTTTGGAAGCTGTAATTCCTCAGTATAAGAATAGTAATATCAATCTTTTTGAATATCTATAATAGTTGAGGATGTTTAATAATTTATCTCTTTCATATCCTGTAGCACTCTATGTAATAGCATGGATCGCAATGTTTTATTTCTTTGTGATAAGAAAAAAAAATTATGGAATTGGTGCTATTATTATTGGAGCTTACATGCTATCTGCTTTTTTTTCTCTCTATTTTGTGCAAGGAAGGTCCAATTTTACGGTTATTCATGTAGATGTCAATAAGATGGGTTTTCCTCCTTTTATATATCTTTTTGTTTGCATTTGTATCTGTATTTGGCCTTTTATTAAGTTTTCGAATAAACTATCTTTAATAAAAGTAGACGTTGTTGCCAATATGAAGATAATAGAACAGTTCTTAAAGATATGTTTACCATTCATCGTGTGGGGATTCGTCACTTTACTTATTCAGGTCGCCACTGTGAATACCGGTGCACTTGCAGATGCGTATGCAGATACGTCTGAAGGTATAGATGCATTTGCTAATGTGAATTGGTTAGGAAAGAAATGCATTGTTTTAATAGCTTTATTAAGTTATTTATGGCCAATTTTCTTTTTCTGTTGCATATCTAATAAGTCTTCTAAAAAAATTGCTGCAATACCACTAATAGCTTCTTTTTGTAGTATACTAATAAGCTACGCATGTGGAGCTCGAGTCGGAATTTTCCGTTCCGGTTTATTCTTTCTTATTGTATATCTGATATTTAAGAATAGTATGGGAAAGGCACTGGTAAAGCGAATTAACCTGTATCTCATTGTAGGTGTAGGTATTGTGGTTCTGACCTTAGCTCTGATTACCATTTCGCGGTTTGGTGAATCAGATGAGGATATCATGTCGTGGATAGCTATGTATGCAGGTGAGGGTCCTTTACGTTTTTCAGAATATGCTTGGAATTTGAATGTAACTTCAGAAGGAGATACATGTTTCTCTTTTTTTAAACAGATGTTAGGTATGGATACTTTCACCAGTAATATAGACCGTCGCAACCATTATGCATTGGTATTGAAGATACCTACGACGATTTTTTACACTTTTGTAGGTGATTGGTATATCGATTTAGGTTTTTTTCCAACACTGATATTATGTTTGTGCATATCGTATGTTTTATATAAAATTCTCAAGAAAATAACGACAAGAGGTACTATTCAACTCACAGGTATTGCTATTCTTAGTATTGCTTGTTTGGTATTTGTATTTGGATTTACTTACTATTCCATCAAAACATATACAGTACAAATGGATATCGTAAGAAGCTTTGTTCTCCTGTTTGGTATAAAACTGTTCAGTAATAAATATAAGGCAAAAAGAACGATAAATAATTAGTTCTAATCAATCAGATTAATATGAGTTTAGTACAAAGAGCAAAATTATTAATATCATCTATTAGTTCAATAAAAGAATGTATTAAATATGGTGGGGATATTAAAGCCAATATTTCAACCATACAATATGGTTCACTTTTCAATAAAGATACTCACGTTCTTATAACTGGTGGTGGGAGTGGCATCGGCTTAGCTATGGCTCAAAAGTTTGTGGAACAGGGAGCGAAGGTATGTGTTGTTGGAAGAAATAAAACAAAACTAGAAACAGTACGAAAAGAAATAAATAATGAAAATTTTCGTATTTATGCGTGTGATATTAGTGATGTAAAAAATGTATCAACTAATATTGATGCTATAGAAAATATTATGGGGGGACCATTAACCATTCTAATTAACAATGCTGGAGTATATAGCAAAACTCATTTTCCAAATTGTACAGAAGAAGATTGGGATGATGTGTACAATATAAATGCCAAAGGGACATTCTTCTTGTGTCAAGAGGTCTGTAAACGTTGGATAAACAATAGAGTGGTAGGCATAACAAGGAATATTATTAACATATCATCACAAGGAGGCTTTGTGGGAGCAAATAACCCATATCGAATGACAAAGTGGGATATCAGGGGACTTACCGAATTTTTGGGGAAAGAAATGTGTAAATATGGTATTGTGGTCAATGGTATTGCACCGGGAATTGTGATGACTGATATGCAATCTGAATTTCAGAAACAAAAAGATAATCTGTTTACCTATTTAACTCCTGTAAAACGATTAGGCTTGCCACTAGAGATAGCTGAATTAGCGGTCTACTTAGCGAGTGATGCTTCAAATTTCATAATAGGCCAGACTATAGTGTGTGATGGCGGGTATATTTTAAAATAAATAGCAATTATATATGTATACAATTCTTGAAAATGCTCGAATAGTCATTTCTTTATTGAAGGAACATAATATCAAACATGTAGTAGTAAGTCCAGGCGGTTCAAATATACCAATAGTACAAGGGATTCAGCAAGATCCATTTTTCAAGTGTTATTCGGTAGTAGATGAGCGCAGTGCCATGTATTTTGCTATAGGTCTATATCTTGAGTTGGGGGTACCTATTGCTACCTCGTGTACAAGTGCACAAGCTACCCGCAATTATTTGCCTGGACTGACAGAAGCTTTCTATAAACATGTGCCCATATTAGCTATCACAATGTCTAAGCATCCGCGGTATTTATCTCAAGATTACATGCAGTGTCCTATTCAGACGTCAATGCCAGTGGATACCGTGAAAAAGAGTTTTTCTCTGCCTTATATCTCATCTAGCCTTGACAGAATGTTATGTGTAAGAACAGTAAATGAGGCTATATTAGAGCTGACACATCATCGTCCGGGACCTATACAACTCAATATCGAGGAATTGGATAATGAAACATGGATGTTTGATACGGATGTGAAATTACCAAAAGTGAGAGTTATCAAAAGATATAAGGAATATGATTCTTTCACTTGCGATTTAAACGGAAAAAAAGTTTTAATGGTAATAGGGGAGCACCGTCCGTTTACTGAATCTGAAAAGATTATGATAGAAAACTTCTCTGAAAACAACAATGTGTTTATCTATTCAAACAACGTATCCAATTATCACGGGAAGTATGCTTGTAATGGCAATTTGGTAGCATTTTCTACATCACAGAAGTTGTTCGATGTGGCACTTAGTCCGGATATCGTGATAACTATTGGTGGATTAACTGGTGATTATGGTATATTTGGATTGTTATCGAATGCACCTGATGGTTCTTTTGAACATTGGAGAGTTGATACAGCGGGTGATGTGATTGACACTTATGGTAAACTTACTAAAGTTTTTGAGATGAGGATTGAAGAGTTTTGTAAACTTTATGAGGGCCAAAAACAATCAACCAATCATGATTACTATAAAAGTTGGATGGACAGGGAGGATGTTATGCAACGTAATGTAGAAGTTCCTTTTTCCAATTTGTTTGCAGCACAAGTGTTATATTCACATATTCCAGCCGGTAGTTGCATGCATTTTGCAATACTTAATAGTTTTCGTGTATGGAACTTCTTAAGGTTGCCTGCTTCAGTGAAATGTGCTTCTAATGTAGCTGCTTTTGGTATTGACGGTTGTTTGTCTACTATGTTAGGGCAGAGTGTGGAAGTTGATAATATGTGTTTTTTAATAACCGGTGATTTGTCATTCTTCTATGATATGAATGCCTTAGGCATCCGTCATATTAGAAATAATGTGAGAATTCTGCTTGTAAACAATAATGGTGGTGCAGAATTTAAATTGGGTGATTTGCAGACTAAAACGGATGTGAGTAGTTATATTTCTGCTGCAGGTCATTTTAAAGATGCTAAAGGATGGGCTGGAACAAATGGTTTTATATACTATTCAGCTCATAACAAAATAGAGTTTAACCAGTTTGTGGATTCCTTTACTTCCGATTCTAAAGCGCCTATATTATTTGAAGTATTTACTACTCCAGAAGATGAGAAAAAAGCTAATGAAAAGATTATCTCTGTTAATTATAAAGGATTACCAAGTGAGACTTTTATAAATACATTGAAGAGTAAATTCAAGGAAAATATTGGTCAAGAAGGAATTAGTACAATCAAAAAAATCTTAGGGAAATAAAATAGAGAGTCATGAAAAATAAAAGAATAATAGCAATACACTTACCCCAAATGTACCCATTTCAGGAAAATGATGAATGGTGGGGGAAGGGGTTTACAGAGTGGAGAAGTGTTGTACAGGCAAAACCACGTTTTCTGAATCATTATCAACCTCATATTCCTGCTGATTTGGGCTTTTATGATTTACGATTGAAAGAGAATCGCATAGCCCAACAGAATTTAGCTAAAGAATATGGAATAGATGGATTCTGCTATTATCACTATTGGTTTGATGGTCATCTTATTATGGAAAAACCTTTGGAGTTAATGTACAAGGATGAGGACGAGACATTTCCATATATGTTTTGTTGGGCAAATGGCAGTTGGGCTCGTAATTGGGAAGGAGGCCACAATGTTATTTTGATACAACAGAAGTATAGTCATCAAGATAATATCAATCACTTTAATTATATGTTGCCATTCTTTAAGGATTCCCGTTATATTAGAATAAATGGGAAACCTGTATTTGGTATTCATAGGTCAGATTCGGTGGAGAATATCGATGATTTGATTGATACTTGGCAGGAGATGGCAGCTAAAGAAGGGTTCCAGATTTATTTTTTTAGATTTGAATCAGCTTCAAAAATAGGTTTAAAATATAAAGCAAAAGGCATGGAGGGGGCTGCGGAATTTCAACCTTTTAACATGGGGCGTTTTTATAAAACTCATAATATATTGGCTCGTGGTCTTGAACGAATCTTGAAACGTAGCGTAATGAGTCAACACTTTTCTTATAGAAGTTATGTGAATTATAAATGTAAGCAACCTTTGGTTCAAGATTATACGCTCTACCCATGTGTATTCCCATCATGGGATAATTCGCCTAGGCGTATAGGAAGACCTTATTTGGCATTTAAAGGCTGTACTCCCAAATTATTTGAAAAATGGTTTGATTATGTCTATTCACAATTCAAACCTTATTCAAAAGAGGAGAATCTTATATTTATAAATGCTTGGAATGAGTGGGCAGAAGGTTGCCATTTAGAACCTGATATGAAAAATGGAAGAGGATTTTTGGAAGCGATAAAAAATGTCATAGATAAGTATTCTAAATAATGAAAAAGATATTGATCGTTACTTGGTATTACAGTATCAATTTTGGCACTGCTCTGCAAGCTTTTGCTCTGCAGAAGTATTTGTCTAATGAAGGATATTTTGTAGAGCTGCTAAATTATTTTAATACTAAATATTCTTGGAATACTATTATAAAACGGATTGTAGGTAAGTTGAACTTGATACAGTTAATAAGATACTACCGTTATCGTAAATATTCCAGATTGCGCAGTTATATCAAGCATGAGATAAAAGAGCATTATGTGTTTTCAAATAGTGATTTGAAAAAGATAAAACATGATACTCATGCTTTTATCACAGGAAGCGATCAAATTTGGAATACTTATTATAGTTATAATTCATTCTATTTCTTGGGTTTTGTGAGTAATGTTAAAAAGATTGCTTATGCTTCGAGTGTAGGTACCAACTCTATCCGTCAAGAAGTAAAAAATGAGGTAGGTAAACTCCTAAACGATTTTAATAAAATAGGCGTGCGAGAAAATAGTACGGTCGAGATGTTAAGTGAGGTTACAGGAAGAAGAGATATAGTTCAAGTAGTTGATCCTACATTCCTACTTGATAACAATGACTGGATGACATTTGCTAAGGATGCTAGATTTGATGTGAAGCTACCGAAAAACTATATCTGTTGTTATTTCATAGGAAACAATTCTGAATACGTTCAGCAGTTGAAGAATGTTTCATTGTTGACAGGGATAAAAGATTTAGTTATTATTCCTTCAGTAGAGAATCCTAATTTTGAAATAGAGGATGGCTTATATATTAATTATGCGGGACCAAAGGAGTTTATTAAATTACTTCAGCATGCTAAATATATATGTACAGACTCTTTTCATACTGTAGCTCTTTCGATTAATTTCTCAAAAGACTTTGTAGTGTTTAAACGCTTTAAAGATACAGAAAAGGTTTCTCAAAACTCCAGATTATACGATTTATTGGGACAATATGAACTGATTTATAAATTCTATTCAGAGTCAAAAGAATGGTATAAAAGTGTTGACTATGAAAAGGTTCAAACGATACTCAATAGTGAACGTAATCGGTCAAAGACGTTTCTCTTGACTGCAATAGAAGAAAATTCATAATATAATAATGAACCACATTGGTAAATTAGCAATAATTATTCCTGCGATTAAGCTGGAGTATTTTGAAAGTACCTTAGAGTCTTTATCAAAGCAAACTTGTAAAGACTTCGTAGTATATGTTGGAGATGACTGCAGTGGCAAGGATTTTAAATCTTTATGTAAGAAATATGAGAATGAGTTTTCAATTGTATATAAATGTTTTGATGATAATTTGGGCTCATATGACTTAGTCGGTCAATGGAAAAGATGTATTGATATTTCGTTGGGGGAAGAATGGCTATGGCTTTTCTCTGATGATGATGTTATTGGGGAAAAATGTGTTGAACTATTTTATAAAGAGATTATAGAGTGTAAAAAGAAGTACCCTATCTATCATTTTAATGTAAAAATAATAGATGGAAATGGGCAAGTAATTAAAGAACCGAAAGAATTTCCTGAATTAATAACGAGCATAGATTTTTATAAAAAAAAATCTAGTGCAGAATTAGACAGTTTTGTTGTGGAATATATATTTTCTCGAACTGCATATAACGAAGTCGGTGGATTTCAACGTTTTGATATGGCTTGGGGGAGTGATATTGCTACTTGGATTAAGATGGGAAATAAAGACGGAATTAAAACATTAAATGGTGATTTTGTTTATTGGAGGCAAAGCAATAACAATATTACTCCTAATCACAAAAAAGAAATAGTTTTTCGAAAATTGAATATTGATATTGAGTTCTTGTCGTGGGTGAACAATTTTTTTGGAAAGAAAAGTATTCTGTTATATAATCAGTATGTGCTTTTTAGATTGTTGTTTTTTTATTCTTTAATTTTAGATAGATATCAAGTAAATCTAATTTTAAGTGACGCTTTGGCTATTAAGGTTTTGAATAGCATGTGTTATTATTTGTTGAAATTTATATACCCGATTATTCCTGTTCTTAAATATATAAAATCTCATTTCTATGATAATAAGAAGTAAAGCTCCTTTACGCTTGGGATTGGCGGGAGGTGGTAGCGATGTGTCGCCATATAGTGACACTTACGGTGGCTTGATACTTAATGCTACTATTAACCTATATGCTTATTGTACGATAGAGGAAACAAAAGATAACTTGATAACTATCAACGGTTATGATTCTGGTTGTTTCAAGACATTTGTGAATAAAAATATATTAGATATTGATGGTGAAGCTTCTCTTATCAAAGGCGTATATAACCGTATTCAAAAGGAATATCCTTTTGAAACAAGCGGTTTTAAAATAACTACCTATAATGATGCACCTGCGGGTTCTGGGTTGGGCACATCATCTACAATGGTGGTTTGTATCTTGAAATGTTTTGTGGAATGGCTTAGTCTACCACTTGGAGATTATGAGATTTCGCGGTTAGCCTATGAGATAGAGCGTAAAGATCTTGGGCTTTCAGGTGGTAAACAGGATCAATATGCTGCGACGTTTGGCGGATTTAATTATATGGAGTTTCTGCAAAATGACATAGTGATAGTAAATCCGCTGAAAGTAAAACGTTGGATAGTGGATGAGTTGGAAGCAAGCATGTTGCTTTACTTCACCGGTCGTAGTCGTTCATCGGCGGCTATCATTGACGAGCAAAGGAAGAATACCATGAGTGGCAATACAGTTGCTATTGAAGCAATGCATTGTATCAAGCAGAGTGCGGTAGATATGAAGCTTGCTGTGTTAAAAGGGGATATGACAGCCTTTTCAAATATTCTAGGAAAAGGGTGGGAAGACAAGAAAAAGATGGCAAGTGCCATCTCAAATCCGGTGATTCAGGAAGCTTTTGATATAGCAACCGCAGCGGGAGCAACAGCTGGAAAGGTGAGTGGTGCCGGTGGTGGTGGCTTTATCATGTTTTGTGTAGAACCTACTCGTAAGAAAGAAGTGATCAACGCATTGGGAAAATTGGATGGTTTTGTTATGCCATTTAACTTTGTTGAAGGTGGTGCACATGGATGGAAGATCTATTCGACAGATAAAGTTAGTACATTGAGTAAATAAGATAACACGTCATATTCATATGAACATATTAGAGCAAAGACTTGAAAAGCATATTGAACTACTTGTAGCCAGATACCCCCAACTGGAAGATTGTAAGCAGGATATTATCGACGCTTATCTGATTATTGAAAACTGTTACTCCAAGAAAGGTAAACTGCTTATAACGGGTAATGGCGGTTCTGCCGCCGATTCGGAACACATAGTAGGTGAACTGATGAAAGCATTTGCTAATCCTCGTAAGTTGGATGAAGCTTATGTTCGAGCGTTGATAGCAGTAGACGCTGAAATGGGAACAACATTGGGAGAGAATCTTCAAGGTTCCTTACCTGCAATAGCGCTTGATGGACACTTAGCATTGTCAACAGCCTATATGAATGACTGTGAGCCGTTATTATGTTTTGCACAACAAGTAAATGGCTTCGGTAAAGAGAATGATGTTTTTTTAGGAATTTCAACATCAGGTAACAGTAAAAACGTACTTTTTGCAGCAGTAGTAGCCAAAGCAAAAGGTATGAAAGTGATAGGTCTGACAGGAGCAAAAAAAAGTAAACTGGCTGATATGGCGGATGTTTGTATACGTGTTCCACAGACGGAAACCTATATGATACAGGAACTGCATCTGCCTGTTTATCACACACTTTGTCTGATGTTGGAAGATAAGTTCTTTGGTGAATAATCAAATCAATATAATGGAAGTAATTATATTAGCAGGCGGTTTAGGAACCCGTTTGCGTTCTGTTGTGAGCGAAGTTCCCAAGTGTATGGCACCAGTAGCAGGCAGGCCGTTTCTCTGTTATTTACTAAAATATCTTACACGCTACAATGTCACAAGGGTGATTTTGTCGGTGGGGTATCTTCGTGAGGTTATCTATAAATGGATAGATGAGGTAAAGGACGATTTCCCATTTGATTTTGACTATGCCGTGGAGGAAGAACCTTTGGGGACAGGAGGTGGCATTAAACTAGCATTATCAAAGACGTCAGGAAATGATGTGTTGGTATTAAACGGAGATACATATTTTGATGTGAATCTGAATAATTTCTATGAACAACATCGTGCATGTCTTTCTTCAGTATCGTTGGCTTTGAAACCAATGAAAAAGTTTGATCGCTATGGTGCTGTGGAGACAAATGAATACCATATAATAAAGGCTTTTCATGAAAAGCAATATTGCAAAGAGGGTTTGATTAATGGCGGTGTTTATCTAATAAATAAACTAAATATAGATTATAACGCACTACCAATGAAGTTCTCATTTGAGAAAGAAGTCTTGGAACGGGGAGTACAAAAACATAATATTTATGGTTTTGACTTTGGAGGATACTTTATTGACATAGGTATTCCTGAAGATTATGCAAAGGCAAATGAAGAGTTTCCGCCACTATTTAAAATTTAGCTTATGAATTTATTGGATATAGATGTTTCCAGATACGATACGCTATTTCTGGACAGGGACGGTGTAATAAATAAACTGAGACAGAATGATTACGTAAAATGTTGGGATGAATTTGAATTTTTACCAGGTGTGTTTGAGGCATTGGCAAAATGGAAAGACCATTTTAAACACATTATCATTGTTACGAATCAACGTGGTATAGGCAAAGGTTTAATGACCGATGAAGACCTGAATAGTATTCATCAGCAAATGATAAATGAGATAGAGCGGCATAGTGGTCGGATTGACAAGATATACTATTGCAGTTCATTGACAGAAGAAGATTTTAATCGAAAACCTGGTATAGGGATGTTTCAACAAGCAGTAAATGACTTTGGAGATATAATTCCTGAAACATCCTTGATGATAGGTGACAGTGAGAGTGATATGGAATTTGCAGAGAATTGTGGAATGATGGGGATAAAAATATGAAAGAAAGAATATTATTTTTAACTGCGTATGTCCCTCATAAAGCAGCGGCAGGGGAGAAAAATACAATGATTATGCTAAATGATTTAGCAAATGATTATGATGTGGATTTGATTTATTACAAATATGACTATGAAAATGATTATATACCGGAAAGGGAGAATGTAAAGGTGGTGATGAAGAGAAAAAATTCTATAATGATCAAACTAAAGAATTTTACTTTATACCCTTTTTTACATCCGATATTTTCTATTCGATTTGATTGGTTTGTTCTGTTCAAGATCCGAAGACTTCTTAGGGAGAACAGATATAAAGCTGTCATTCTTAATCACAGTGGTGTGTTTATATATGGAAAATATTTAGATTCCACAATACCACGAATATTGTTGTGCCATGATGTTATGGCACAGAGAGTAATCCGTTCTTCTTCGTCCATTATGCAGAAGCTCTGCATTTATTCAGAGGGATTTTCCCTAAAACAGCCAAATGCGTATATTTTTTCTTTTTCTCAAAAAGATTGTGAATTAATAAAGCAGAATTACAAAAAGGACGCCAATATTTGTTTAGACTACATTGACGAACAAATATTAGTTAAAAAGCCTGATGTTATTAATGACTATTTTGTATTGTTTGGTGATTGGCGTAGAAAAGAAAATAGTATTGGCGCTTTATGGTTCCTCAACAATGTGGGGCCATTGTTGAAAAGCACTATTACGGTAAAAATAATCGGAAGAGATTTTCCAGGAGAACAAGTTGTGCATTCACCCAAAATTAACATTGAAATCTTGGGGTTTGTGGATGATCCTTATGGCATTATCACTCAAAGTAAAGCATTAATTTCCCCTTTATTTAAGGGAGCAGGTATTAAAGTTAAGGTTATAGAATCTTTAGCATGTGGTACACCTGTTATTGGTACTGACATAGCATTTGAAGGACTACCAACAGAATTTGGAAACTTTATGCTGTTAGCTAATACACCTAAGGATTATGTTGATAGAATTGAGTCTATTAATATGTGTATAGAAGATAGAATTAAAACTAGAAATGAGTTTATTAAAGCTTATCAATCGGAATCTATTACTAATGTTATAAGTCGATTATAGCATATATTATTATTTGTACACGTCTCTTTAAATGTTCCACGCTACAGACTACTTTATTTAACGTGTTCTCATATTTCCTAAAAACACTAATATAGTAAACAATGATAACGGTCTCTATTGTGACTTACAAAACAGATTTAGATGAATTATCTAAATGCTTGCAATCATTAAAATCTTCGCTTGTATCTGAAGTATTCATTGTGGATAATTCTAACCAGAAGTATATTGCAGATTTTTGTTCTCGATATGCAAATGTTGTATATGTCGGTAGTGAAAATGTAGGATATGGAGCAGGACATAATCAGGCTTTACGACAAGTTATGAAATCGGATGCCAAGTATCATTTGATACTTAATTCGGATGTCTATTTTGATCCAATGGTATTGGATCATTTGGCAGGGTATATGGAGAAAAATTCTGATGTAGCACAAGTACAACCGAATGTTGTTTATCCCAATGGGGAAATGCAATATACTTGTAGGCTATTACCTACACCGGCTAATCTTATTTTTCGTAGATTTCTACCTAAAAAGATGGTAGAGAAAATGAATTATCGTTATATGCTTCAGTTTAATGACCATAAGAAAGAAATGAACATTCCTTATCATCAAGGTAGTTTTATGTTTTTTAGATTGGAATGTTTTGAAAAAGTGGGGCTGTTTGACGAAAGATTTTTTATGTATCCGGAGGATATTGATATTACTCGAAGAATGCATAAATATTATCGTACCATGTTTATACCTCATGAGACAATTGTGCATGCACATCGGGCAGCTTCTTATAAAAGCAAGAAAATGCTTAAAGTACATATAACAAATATGATTAAGTACTTTAATAAATGGGGATGGATATATGATAAAGAGCGTAGTGTCTGGAACAAACAGTTATTGAGGGAGTTGGGGTATAAGAAATAAACTTTTCCATATATAAATTATGAACTACATCATTACGGGGGGTACTGGTTTCATCGGTACTCACTTGACCAATTTAATTAAAACACTTCATCCACAAGCTAAAGTCTATAATCTTGATATTGTGAAGCCAGGTACTCCCTTGCCTACAGTAAAGGATTATAAACCTGCATTGTGTGATGGACAGTTTTTGCAATCTGAATTTATTTACTGCGATGTGCGAAAACCAATAGAAGTGCCATTTGAGGTGACTTCAGAGGATGTGATTTTCAACTTTGCAGCCGTACATCGCACGCCTGGGCACTCTGATCGTGAGTATTTTGAAACAAATATTCGCGGTGCAGAGAATGTTTGTGCATTTGCCGAGAAATATAATATAAAAAAAATCGTATTTACATCGTCAATTGCCCCTTACGGAGCAGCTGAAGCGTTGAAGGAGGAAACTACATTACCTACTCCAAACACTCCTTATGGCATATCTAAATTAGTGGCTGAAAAGGTTCATATTGCCTGGCAGGCTAAGAAACAGGCAGAACGTCAATTGACAATTGTACGTCCGGGTGTTGTATTTGGGAAAGGGGAGAACGGAAATTTTACCCGTTTATATTGGGGTATCAAAATGCACACTTTTGCTTATCCTGGACGCAAAGACACCATCAAGGCTTGTATTTATGTGAAAGAATTAGTACGTTTCATGTTATATCGTTTGGAGCATCATGAGGAAGGTGTGGAATTGTATAACTGTACTTTTGAGCCTGCCTACACCATAGAGCAAATAGTAGACACGATTAAGAAGGTGACAGGTCTGAACCAAGTGGTTCCGTACATACCAAATTCTCTGATTATGCCTGTTGCTTATTGTGCAAAGATGGTGGGCAGTCCTATGGGGGTATGTCCAGCGCGTGTAAAGAAGTTACAGATATCCACAAATATTTGTGGAAAGAAACTCGCTGCATCGGGTTACAAATTTCATTATACTTTCGAAGAAGCGATTGCTGACTGGTATAAAGATAATGATAATCTTTATCTGAAATAAAAAAATATAGGCTCTTTAATAGATTAGAGTATGCAGGAAGTCCAACGTTTTAACAAAGTCCTAAAATCTTTGGTCCTTTTGGGGGACCTTATTTTGCTGAACCTGCTTTTATGGGGATTTAATTTGTTTCTGGGTACTCGTTTTTGGTGTATCCATTGCGGTTCTATCTTTCAGGGTATGACTCTTATCACTCTGTGCTATTTACTTTGTAACATGCATTCGGGTGTTATTCTTCATCGTCCTGTGGTGCGTCCTGAACAGATCATGATTCGTGTTTTACGTAACATGGTTCCTTTTGTCTTTTTTTCGGTTTGTATGTTGCTCGTTTTTCATTTTCATTTTTCTCATTCCCGTTATTTCGGATTATTTTATGTCGCTTTAATAATTGTTATTGTCAGCTATCGTTTAATTTTTCGTCACTTTCTGGAGCTTTATCGAAAAAAGGGAGGAAATGTCCGCAAGGTCGTATTGGTTGGGAGTCATGAGAATATGCAGGAGCTTTATCATGCGATGACGGATGATCCTACATCCGGTTATCGTATACTGGGTTATTTCGAGGATTTTCCTTCGGACCATTATCCACAGGAAATTCCATATTTGGGACAACCTAATGAAGTGACTGTTTTTTTGGAAAAACACACGGGAGAGATTGACCAGCTTTATTGTAGTCTTCCTTCTGTGCGAAGTGCGGAGATTGTTCCTATCATTAATTATTGTGAAAACCATCTGGTCCGTTTCTTTAGTGTTCCTAATGTTCGGAATTATTTGAAACGTAGGATGCATTTTGAGTTAATGGGTAATGTTCCTGTACTTTCCATTCGTTGCGAACCATTGGAGTCATTGGAGAACCGTATTATCAAGCGTGCTTTTGATGTTATTTGCTCGGGGCTATTTCTTACTACAATCTTTCCATTCATCTATATATTCTTCGGAATCGCGATTAAGCTAAGTTCTCCCGGTCCTGTCTTTTTCAAGCAGAAACGCAGTGGTGAGGATGGTCGTGAATTCTGGTGTTACAAGTTTCGCTCAATGAGGGTTAATACGCAGTGTGATACTCTTCAGGCTACGGAGAATGATCCTCGTAAAACACGTATCGGAGAGATAATGAGAAAGACTAGTGTGGACGAATTACCACAATTTATAAATGTACTGAAGGGTGATATGTCTATTGTTGGTCCCCGTCCACACATGTTGAAGCATACAGAGGAATATTCCAGCCTGATAAACAAGTTTATGGTTCGTCACTTTGTAAAGCCGGGCATAACTGGTTGGGCGCAGGTGACGGGTTATCGTGGTGAGACGAAGGAGCTCTGGCAAATGGAGGGTCGTGTGCAGCGTGATATCTGGTACATAGAACATTGGACATTCTTGTTGGATTTATATATTATGTATAAGACAGTATATAATGCTATACGTGGAGAAAAAGAGGCGTATTGAGAGGATTAACAATTAACAATAAAAAAGCGATAATTAAAAATTAGGAATTAAGGGCGTTTAATTATGAATTTAAGAATTATGATGAGAAGACTTAACGAAAGAAATTTATGGCTACTATTATTGCCATTTCTATTGACTGCCTGTCAGTCTTATAAAAAGGTTCCATATTTCCAAAATGTGGAAGTTGTGAACGGGGTAGAACAGCAGGAGAGTTTATACGATGCTAAGATTATGCCTAAGGATTTGTTGACCATTGTGGTATCATGTACTAATCCTGAATTAGCAATCCCCTTTAATCTGACGGTGGCTAGCAACGCTGGAATGGCAGTAAGTAATTCGTCTTATGTGACTACCCAACCTGTATTACAACCTTATTTGGTAGATAATGACGGAAACATAAATTTTCCGGTATTAGGAGAATTGAAGTTAGGAGGTTTAACGAAACGGGAAGCGGAACAGCTGATTATCGATAAACTAAAGCCTTACATGAAGGAGACTCCCATTGTAACGGTACGTATGGTAAATTATAAAATATCTGTTATCGGTGAAGTTACCCGTCCTGGTACTTTTACTATCTCTAATGAGAAGGTTAATTTATTAGAGGCTTTGGCCATGGCTGGTGATATGACGGTCTACGGTCTTCGCGATAATGTGAAGTTGATTCGTGAGGACGCAAACGGCAAACAGCAAATTGTAACCTTGGATTTGAATAAGGCAGAAACCATTCTTTCGCCTTACTATTGGTTGCAACAGAATGACATTATCTATGTAACTCCCAATAAAGCAAAGGCTCGAAATTCAGATGTAGGCAACAGTACCAGTCTTTGGTTCTCTGCCACTTCTATTTTGGTATCTATTGTCAGCCTATTAGTAAATATTTTAAAATAATGATTTGCAATGAAAGAAACAGATTTCAACGAAGCAAAAGAATCTAAGGAAGAAAATATAGACGTCAAGGAACTGCTGTTTAAGTATTTGATCCATTGGCCTTGGTTCGTAGGTGCGGTTGTCGCATGTTTGATTGCTGCATGGGCCTATTTATATATGTCCACTCCCGTGTATAATATTTCCGCTACGGTTTTAATAAAGGATGATAAAAAAGGTGGTGGTGCCGGAATGTTTACTGGACTGGAGAATCTGGGTCTAGACGGTTTGATCTCTTCTTCGCAGAATATTGATAATGAGATTGAGGTTCTCCGCTCTAAGACTATTGTCAAAGAGGTGGTTGAGGACTTGGGGCTCTATATCTTTTATACAGATGAGGATGAATTTCCTTCCAGAAACATATATAAGACTTCACCTGTACAAGTGAGCCTGACTCCACAGGAAGCTGATTTGTTGGAGAAGCCGATGATTGTGAAGATGGCATTGCAACCACAGGGAAGCATGGATGTGAATGTGAAAATAGGCAATGATGAATATCAGAAACATTTTGAAAAGTTGCCAGCTGTTTTTCCTACCAATAAAGGAACATTGGCTTTTTTTCTGACGCCGGATTCTGTGTTGTCTTCTAAAAGAACGTTGGAGGAGACCGCTGATTTTGAAAAAACAGTTCGTAATATAACAGCAACGATTAATAGGCCTTTAGTTGTAGCGAAGGCATATTGTGAGAATATGACTATCGAACCCACTTCCAAAACCACTTCTGTGGCTGTCATTTCATTGAAAAATTCAAATGTACAGCGCGGCAAGGATTTTATCAATAAGTTATTGGAGATGTATAATATCAATACGAATAATGATAAGAATGAGGTGGCGCAGAAAACAGCTGAATTTATAAATGAACGTATTAGTATTATCTCTAAAGAACTGGGCAGTACGGAAAAGGATCTGGAAAGTTTCAAACGTGGGGCAGGTATTACAGATTTAACCAGTGATGCACAAATTGCTTTGACGGGTAGTGCTGAATATGAAAAGAAGCGTGTGGAGAATCAAACCCAGATTAATTTGCTGCAGGATTTGCAGAAATATATGCAAAATGAAGGTTATGAGGTTCTACCCAGTAATATCGGATTGCAGGATGTGAATCTTGCGGCTGCCATCAATCGATATAATGAAGTTCTTGTTGAGAGGAAACGTTTATTGCGTACATCAACGGAGAATAATCCTACCATTATAAATCTGGATACCAGCATCAGTGCAATGAAAGAGAATGTGCAAGTATCTTTAGACAGGGTTTTGCGTGGATTATTTATCACAAAGGCTGATTTAGATCGTGAAGCGAATCGTTATTCCCGTCGTATCAGTGAGGCGCCTGGGCAGGAGCGTGAATTTGTGAGTATTGCACGTCAACAGGAGATAAAGGCCGGGCTTTATCTGATGTTGCTTCAGAAACGTGAGGAGAATGCTATAACTCTGGCTGCTACAGCTAATAATGCGAAGATTATAGATGATGCTATAGCAGATGATACTCCTGTGTCTCCTAGAGGTAGGATGACTTACTTGATTGCTTTAGTGTTGGGTGTTGGAATTCCGGTAGGGGTTATTTATTTGCTCGAATTAACTAAATTCAAGATTGAAGGTCGTGCAGATGTAGAAAAACTCACTAGTGTGCCTATTGTTGGTGATATTCCACTAACCGATGAGAAACAGGGGGCTATTGCTGTATTTGAAAACCAGAACAACTTGATGAGTGAAACCTTCCGTAATATTCGAACGAATCTTCAGTTTATGCTTGACAATGATAAGAAGGTGATTTTAGTTACTTCTACTATTAGTGGTGAAGGTAAGTCCTTTATCTCTGGTAATCTTGCTATCAGTCTTTCTTTATTGGGGAAGAAAGTAGTGATAGTTGGTCTTGATATTCGTAAACCGGGTTTGAATAAAGTATTCAATATTTCAAAAAAAGAACAAGGTATAACTCAATATTTGGCCAATCCGGAAAAGAATTTGATGGATTTGGTACAACCTTCTGATGTCAGCAAGAATCTCTATATTCTTCCTGGTGGAACGGTTCCTCCTAATCCGACTGAATTGTTGGCTCGTGATGGCCTGGATAAAGCAATTGAAACGCTTAAAAAGAATTTTGATTATGTGATTTTGGATACTGCTCCTGTTGGTATGGTTACCGATACCTTGCTAATTGGGCGTGTGGCTGATCTATCTGTTTATGTCTGTCGTGCAGATTATACTCACAAGAATGAGTATACTTTGATTAATGAACTTGCTGAAAACAATAAATTGCCTAATCTGTGTACTGTAATCAATGGTTTGGATTTAAAGAAAAAGAAATACGGTTATTATTACGGTTATGGTAAATATGGCAAGTACTATGGTTATGGCAAACGCTATGGCTATGGTTACGGATATGGAGAAACGAGTGATAATAAAGAGCAATAAAGTACTTCAAGTACTTTTAAATAAAGTGAGATGAAGAATGTGTAGGTCCCTAGATTCATGCAATAGTATGAATACCCTACATGTGGCTGACTAGGAACAATACAGTGGTATTGTCCTAGTCTATGCCCTCGTATCAGTGTGAAAGCTGATACGATTTCCCACCATATCAACTGTCTGTGAAGATCGTTGATATTTTTTTTGTATGCTGCAAGGTAATTATAGTTCCCGGTACTCTGCAACACAATCAAAGCACGGACACTCCTTCATCGGATTTAAATCATGGTGTCCTACAATTAGTGCTTTGGGAAATTGTCTCCGTAACTCGCGGAGTAAGGCGAGTAGGGAACCCTTTTGATTTACAGTACGAGTATCCTTCGGCTTTCCGTTCGCATCCAATCCGCCTTCGTAACAAATACCTATTGAATGGGTGTTATGATTACGGCAGTGTGCTCCAACCTTTTCTAAAGCACGTCCCCGGTGGATTTCCCCATCGCGAGTGATATAGAAATGGTAGCCAATGTCGCTGAATCCCCGATGGCGGATATGATCTTGTCGGCAAGCCTCCGCCGAAAGGGATCTTCCTTCCGGCGTGGCACTGCAATGAATGATAATTAATGTAATGGTCCGCATGGGGTTACATACAACTCTGCACTCCGATCAAGCCCCCGATAGCGGTGGCAACGGTGATGATTACTTTGATAATGAAGCTCCATACAGAGCGGGGAGATGATGAATTACTCATAATAATTAAGTTTTAAATAAATTGATAATAGTTTTCTTTTACCACAGATCTACACAGATTCACACAGATAAATAATCGACTACTCTAGTAACTACCAATTCAATATAATCTGTGGAAATCTGTGTAGTCAGTGGTGAACCTTTTAAGCAGCCGGGTCAGGTGCTTCGCCACCTCCATCCGGTTTCGGATCAGGAGTATCACCCGGATTAGAACCACCTCCGGAAGTGCCCGGTTTCTGATATTCCGCTTGCTGCTTCAACTGACTGTCGAGTTTCAGATTATTGGTCGACAGATTACCGGTGGCACGAGCTTTCAGACGCATACCGGTAATATTCTTCTCCAACGAAAAATCTTCCAGCGTATCAGCCGCCTTACTGCGAATACCCACCCCAAAGATGGCAAGATCATCAATTTTCACCGATTTGCCGTCCAGCAACAATTCCTTGATACAATCCACCATATCCGAAAGCACACCTTTGATGACACCACCGGAATACGGTGAATTGTGCTTCGACATGTGTTCGGCGAGCTTGGCCAAATCAAACGTCTCGTCGCTTACTGCACGGGCGAACCACTTACCCGCATTCAAGCCTTTCTTCTGCTGGTTCTGATAAATTTTGTAACGAATCATAAAACAATAAATTAAAGGGTTAAACATTGTGTCCGGGAGATTCTTTTCCCTTTCGACGATACAAAGATACCACCCTCAAACTCCGGAAAATCAATAGTACACAGTTGCGTACGATTGTTGTCGGTTGTGTGCAATTATGATCGATTATTCAATGAAAAAACGTTGGCTATGTAGAAATATTTTGCTATTTTTGTAGCTGTAAATCAGAAACTTATCCATCATGAACGAATTCAAGATACGTGCCTACGGGCGCATGGAGCTGGCGCAACTCTATTCTCCGGAACTTACCGATATTGCCGCTTATCGAAAAATGAAGAAATGGATCTCTCTATGTCCCGGACTTCTGCAACGCTTGTATGATTTAGGATACGAATCAAAGCGCCGTTCATTCACACCGTTGGAGGTAAGAGTGATTGTGGATGCCCTAGGAGAGCCTTAAATAAAGCATCGCTTTACGATGTCTAAAGCAATGCTTTACATCTCCTAAAGCTATGCTTTACACAGAGAAAAAGGGTACAACAGGGAAAACGGGTTACAGTAGAAAAAAAGGTATCGAGTAGATAAGACAGGTACAATAAGTACACTTTCCCCGGTTCACTCATACACACACGTACGCGCGTAAGATCCTTTGCCATCCACACTGACTAATTTTCCATATTTGGTGAGACGCTTCAGCCAAGTGAGGGCTGTGTTTTCTTTAATTCCCATAGCCACTGCTTCTTCCAATAGCTGTGTGCGGGTAAATTCATTACCCAGCTTTTGGAAAAGATAATCTCGGTCGGCATTACACCGATGACTGACTTCTGTACTGGGGAGGAATGACAAGATATGCGTAGCATGACAGTAGAGGGCCTCCGTAAGACTAAGTACAGCATGAAAGTCTTCCTGCGAAATGGATACATCCCAGCGGGTGATGATACCATCCTTGCAGTTGTCCGCAGGAATCTCCTTGTCCGGTGTGAAAGGAGAGGTGGAAGAGGTCTTGAAGTCGTAGGGGTGCGGGCTTTCGAGAGCACGCAATACGGCTACTTCCGACATTATTCTGCATAGATTGACAGCCAGACGTGCCACAAAACTATACATTTCCCTTCCATTAGCTACACTGGAGCGTTCGAACAAGCCTGAAAAGACTGTGTCGAATTCTTCTTTTTGCTCATCCGTGAGTTGCAGGGTATGAATGCCGTGCGCTTTTATCTCGCTCAACTTTCCTTTCCATTCCAGCCCCATGGCGGTGAATATCTCCTCCCAATCTATCCCGTTGTCCATAAACTGGCTTATCCATTTACTGATTCCGCACATATAATAATACATCTGACGAGAGTATGATCCGTCTTCTGCCGTCGGAATGAAAGTTTGCACCTGCGACGGCGTACCCGAAATCAGGACGGAAAGATAACTTTTCTTCACTTCCCGGTATTCCTGGTCGGTGCGACGGTTGTAGGACAAGCGGTCGTGGTCGAACGCTTTACGCAAGGTGTCACTCCAATGACCGTGATCCGATCCGATGGCAGTGGAAAGAGTGTCCGCTTCCGCTTCGCAGATGAGCCCTGTTCCGTCAGAGTCCATGATGTTTTGCAGGATACCCGTACCGGTGTTGTTACCCGAAATGAGAAACATCCTGTTAGGAGGCATCTGCGGAGCTTCCATTTTAGATCGTTCTTTCCCCATCGCGTCATAAGCGGCTTTCTCTTTCTTGTATGCTTTCATCTGCGTTGCCACTTCTGTGCGAATCTCGTCGTGGATAGGCTCCACAAGCAAGCGAATGTAGGAAAGAATACCTTTGCCGGAAGCCGAAGGAGCCACTACGAAACATTGAAGGCTGGGGTGATGGTATTTGCCACCATACAGGCATCGCACATAGCGCGACATACAAGCTCCCAGAGCAGTGAGTGCTCCCAATAGCATGATGTCGTGTTGTATCATATTGCCCCCGGCTTTTATGATACGTTGCAGAAACTCCGGCCAGCCAGCTTCGGGGAAAGTAGGCAGCGGATGTTGCGGCTCGCTGCCATAGAGCAACTCTTCTTTTCCCTCTTCGGCCATTTCATCATCGTTCACCTTATTATCCGTGCGTACGTGTGTGAAGGATTGAGGCACTGTACCTGCTGTACTTCTTGTACCCGTCCGACTGTTCACAACTACCTCTTTACTGACGGTTACTCCCATTGCTTCGGCAAGGTGGAAAACTGTACCCAAGTGCACTTCTCCACGTTGTGCGGTGAGTGCGTTGGAGAATACCCGTTCGGCATGCTCGCGTTGATACTTGGGAGATATCCGGCACAGGCGATGAAAAAAGTCACGTCCGGCTTCACCACAATCCGTTGCGATGGCGAATGATAATTGTATGTACTCAAGATAAGTGGGAGCAATGTCTGCTCCTGCCATTTCAACTGCTTCGGTGAGACGGCGTAAAGATTCAATATCGGTCATAATTTTAATTAGTTGTTATTCTTTTGTGATTCTGAACAATGCTTCCGGGTCATGACTAAGGAAACAGGATCTCACAAGGTCTTTTCCGGAGAAATCTACTACTTTGGGTTTTTCTCCGAGAGAAACGGAGGTTGTCGTACTGTATGCCATTTCTACATATTGCATCGCCCAACTCATGTTTTCTGTGATATTTTTTGCATCATCAGCCGTGTATATATGATTACATGGAACGAATGCTTTTACACCCAGTCCACTTGGACTGATAAATGTGAGTACAGGATGCAGGAGAGGATCGTCGTATAAGGCGCGACGTATTTCCACTGCTTCCTGATAGGAGTTGAGATGATCTACATCCACTATCACCAAGTGGGAAGGGGAGACGAAATTCTTGCTGTTACGGCGGGTGAATGTGCCGCAAGGAGTCACATACGGTAGCAGTGATGCTTTTGCTGTTCGCATATCCGCCGCGTTACGTACTTGTTTGGTCAAGATTTTGAGATTTTCGTTGCTGGTGATTATCTGGAAGATCTGTTCGATGGAGACTTCGCAGAAAGGGAGGAGCGTGGCAGGAGTAAGTATTCGTCCCTGTCCGTCTTTGATGGGAGCGATGGGTGGCATGAAATATGACATTATGTATTTGTTTGGCATAATATTTGTTTTGTCTAAATTAAAAATATTTCTTTTTTATAAATTGTATATATGTTTTCAATGATGACGCAAAAATACGAATAAAGCAGAAAATGATGGTTTTGACATGTTAGAACCATTGTGAATATAATTAACGCACGTAAGTGTGTATTTAACAATTAAAAACTATTAAACATGAAGAGAAAATTTCTTCACGTTGCTTTTGGACAGTTTGTCGAAGAGCAACTTTTGTGTGCACATGTGCACGTTAAAAAAATGTGTAAAGCTATACACATGGGAATGGCGACTTACGAGTCGCTAAAAAAAGGGATAATCGCCGCTTGAGTGATTACGCCAAAACTCTACGTTACTACTATGATACTCTTACTGAAGAGGAGTTTCTGGAAAAGACGCATGAATGGGCGTTACGGTATATCCGGTACATGAAGGAGAGAGAGAAAAAAGAGGAAGATGGTGAAAAGTGAAGAGGAAGAATAGTTAGGTAGAAACAACAGGCGGGAATTTTTTCCCGCCTGTTGTCTTTATGAATAATTTTTTTTGTACCTTTATGAAAATATTATTGATATGGGAGGACGCAAGCTGCTGACGCGGTACCTATTTAATTCATTTTAAACTTATAAGTATATGGCAGGAGAAAAACAAAATAACGTATGGCCATTGCCAGCGTTTTATTTCAAGGTTGAAATCGGCAATTGGGGGGAGATAGCTTTTAAGGAAGTATCCGGCCTGGATGTCGAAGCACAGGTAATAGAGTACAGGCATGGGAATAGTCCGCTGTTTTCGACAATTAAAATGCCGGGCATCAAGAAATATAGTAATGTAAGTTTGAAAAAAGGGGTATTCATCAGAGACAATAAGCTTTTTGACTGGTTTAATACGATCAATATGAATACTATCCAGCGTGAGACAGTGACAATCAGTTTACTGGACGAGGAAGGTAATCCGACAATGGTATGGAAACTGGTGAATGCATGGCCCACTAAGGTGACCGGTGTCAGCTTGAAATCGGATGGTAATGAGATTGCTATTGAGCAGTTGGATTTGGCTCACGAAGGATTAACTATTGGAAATGGATAAGTAGGAGGGAGATTTCATTGCCTTAAAGTACTAAATGATAGCCATACCTTTTCCGTGTGCGATAACGAAAACACAAAAAATAACATTTTATTATGTAGAAAAAGTTTGAGGAATGCTTCGTAGTTCGCAAATAATGATTAAATTTGCCGCGATTTGTAATGCGGAGTTTGCAAAATGACGAATAATACTATAAAGCATCTAGGTATTGTGGAAAACATACAGGGTTCTCATCTGTCGGTGAGGATTGTCCAGACATCAGCTTGTGCAGCTTGTAGCGCAAAGGGGCATTGTTCCTCGGCGGATAGTAAGGACAAAATCATAGATATCATAGATACGGCGGCTTCTTCCTATCAGGTGGGAGAGAAAGTGATGGTGATCGGCGAAACGTCGATGGGCATGATGGCGGTATTGTTGGCGTTTGTACTTCCTTTCCTACTTCTTATATTTTCATTGTTTCTTTTGATGGCTCTGATGGAGAATGAACTGTATGCAGCTCTTCTTTCTCTGGCTATCCTTATACCTTATTATTTTATTTTATGGCTTAACAAAACGCGACTCAAACAACAATTTTCATTTACTATAAAACCAATAAATAACTAAGAACATTATGAATTTGATTCTGATTGCAGTGATTTCATTGGGAGCTATAGCGCTCGTGCTAGCCGCTATTCTTTATGTGGCTTCCAAGAAATTTGCCGTGTATGAAGACCCGCGGATTGCCCAGGTGGGAGAAGTGCTTCCCCAGGCTAATTGTGGTGGATGTGGCTACCCTGGTTGTAGCGGATTTGCCGACGCTTGCGTCAAAGCCGGTTCGCTGGATGGTAAGTTCTGCCCTGTAGGCGGACAGCCCGTCATGGCACAGATTGCTGATATCCTCGGACTGGCAGCCGGAGAAGCTGAACCGATGGTAGCAGTGGTGAGATGTAACGGAACGTGTGCGAATCGTCCGCGTATTAATCAATACGACGGTGCGAAGAGTTGTGCTATCGCCGCTTCGCTGTATGGCGGGGAAACGGGTTGTAGTTATGGCTGTCTGGGTTGTGGCGACTGTGTGGCTGCCTGTCAGTTCGATGCCATCCACATGAATCCTGAAACAGGACTTCCGGAAGTGGATGAAGCAAAATGTACCGCTTGTGGTGCCTGTGTGAAGGCTTGTCCGAAGGCGATCATCGAAATCCGTCCGCAAGGAAAGAAATCGCGTCGTGTGTATATCTCTTGTGTGAATAAAGACAAGGGAGCTGTGGCACGCAAGGCTTGTACGGTGAGCTGTATCGGCTGTGGCAAATGCGTGAAGACTTGTCCGTTCGAAGCTATTACGCTGGAAAACAACTTGGCTTACATTGATCCGCACAAGTGCAAATCTTGTCGGAAGTGTGTGGAAGTTTGTCCGCAGAATACCATTATCGAGTTGAATTTCCCTCCGCGGAAACCCAAAGTGGAAGAAGTGGCGGAAGCTCCGAAAGTAACAGAATAATAACAGAATAAATACAGAATTGTATGTTAAAGACATTTTCAATTGGTGGAGTTCATCCACACGAAAATAAATTGTCGGCACATCAACCCATTATCACAGCGGAAGTTCCTGCAAAGGCTGTTATTTTGCTGGGGCAGCACATCGGTGCACCTGCAAAACCGATCGTTGCGAAAGGGGATGTGGTAAAGGTGGGCACACGGATTGCCGAACCTGCCGGCTTTGTTTCGGCAGCAATTCACTCTTCAGTCAGCGGTAAAGTGGCGAAGATTGATACCATAGTAGATGCCAGCGGTTATGCGAAACCGGCTATCTTTATTGATGTGGAAGGCGACGAATGGGAAGAAACAATCGACCGTAGCGCCACACTGGTGAAGGAATGTGAACTTCCGGCAGAAGAGATCGTGAAGAAAATTGCCGATGCCGGAATCGTTGGTCTGGGCGGTGCTTGTTTCCCTACACAGGTGAAACTTTGTCCTCCTCCTTCTTTTAAAGCTGAATGTGTGATTATCAATGCCGTAGAGTGTGAACCTTACCTGACTGCCGACCATCAGCTGATGCTGGAACACGCGGAAGAAATCATGGTAGGTGTTTCTATCCTGATGAAAGCGGTGAAAGTGAATAAGGCATTTATCGGAATCGAAAATAATAAGCCGGATGCTATCGAACTGATGACGAAAGTGGCTTCCAGCTACGCAGGCATCGAAGTAGTGCCCTTGAAGGTGAAATATCCGCAAGGAGGTGAAAAGCAGCTGATTGATGCAATCACCAAGCGTCAGGTGGCCAGTGGTGCATTGCCTATCTCTACGGGAGCAGTCGTGCAGAACGTGGGAACAGCATTTGCCGTTTATGAAGCGGTGCAGAAGAATAAACCATTGTTCGAACGGGTGATTACCGTGACGGGAAAGTCGGTTGCGAAGCCGTCTAATTTCCTGGCTCGTATCGGTACACCGATGAAACAGTTGATTGACGCTTGCGGTGGTTTGCCCGAAGATACGGGTAAGGTGATCGGCGGCGGTCCGATGATGGGTAAGGCGTTGGTAAATATCGAGGTTCCTACTGCGAAGGGCAGTTCCGGTATCTTGATTATGAACCAAAAGGAAGCCAAACGTGGTGAGGCGCAGACCTGTATCCGTTGTGCGAAGTGTGTGAGCGCCTGTCCGATGGGACTGGAACCGTACTTGCTCGGAGCCTTGTCCGAAAACGGAGATTTTGAAACAATGGAAAAAGAAAGAATCATGGATTGTATCGAGTGCGGCTCTTGCCAGTTCACTTGTCCTGCCAACCGTCCGCTGCTCGACTATTGTCGTCTGGGTAAAGGCAAAGTGGGAGCTATGATTCGTGCACGTCAAGCTAAAAAATAACGAATATGGAAAATAAATTAATCGTATCACTATCGCCCCACGTTCATGGCGGAGACAGCGTACAGAAAAATATGTATGGCGTGCTGATTGCACTGATTCCGGCTTTTCTGGTGTCTCTCTATTTCTTCGGACTGGGTGCCCTGATTGTCACGGCTACTTCCGTTGCAGCTTGTTTGTTCTTCGAATGGGCGATCGGAAAATATTTAATGAAGAAACCGACCACTACCATCTGCGACGGCTCTGCCATCATTACAGGTGTGTTGCTGGCATTTAATTTACCGTCTAACCTGCCTGTCTGGATTATCATCCTCGGTGCACTGTTTGCTATCGGTGTAGGCAAGATGTCTTTCGGCGGATTGGGCTGCAATCCTTTCAACCCGGCATTGGCAGGCCGCGTATTCCTGCTACTTTCTTTCCCGGTGCAGATGACTAGCTGGCCGGTAGTCGGACAGTTGACCGCCTATACGGATGCTACCACCGGTGCCACTCCGCTGGCCTTGATGAAGCAAGCCATTTATGGCGACACTACTGCTTTAAGTCAGATTCCGGACGCATTGAGTTTGCTGATCGGACAGAATGGCGGATGCTTGGGTGAAGTGAGCGCACTGGCTCTGCTGATCGGCTTGGTTTATATGCTCTGGAAGAAGATTATCACCTGGCATATTCCTGTGTCTATCCTGGCTACCGTGTTTATCTTTGCCGGTATCATGCACCTCGCAGATCCGGAAAAATATGTTTCTCCGGTATTGCAGTTGCTCTCCGGTGGTCTGATGCTGGGTGCTGTCTTTATGGCAACCGACTATGTGACTTCTCCGATGAGCAAGAAAGGGATGCTGATCTATGGTGTATGTATCGGTCTGCTGACGGTTATCATCCGTCTGTTCGGTGCATATCCCGAAGGTATGTCATTCGCCATCCTGATTATGAATGCGTTTACTCCGCTGATTAACACCTATTGTAAACCAAAACGCTTTGGGGAGGTAGCGAAGAAGAAATGAAAAAATTAGAATCATCTTTAAAGAATATGTTGCTGGTACTTACGGGAGTGACTGCTATTTCCGTTGCGTTGCTGGCTTATGTAAATGAACTGACGAAAGGTCCTATCGCCGAAGCGAATGCAAAGACGCTGAACGAGGCTTTGAAAAAGGTTCTTCCTGAATTTACCAATAATCCGGTGGCGGAAAGCGATACAATCTTCAGCGAGAAAGACGGAAAGAAGATCGTCGACTTTATCGTTTATCCGGCTAAGAATGGTGAAGAGCTTGTAGGTACGGCTGTTGAAGCTAAATCAATGGGATTTGGCGGTGAACTGAAAGTGCTGGTAGGCTTTAATGCCGAAGGAAAAATCTATAACTACTCTCTGTTGGCTCACACAGAAACTCCGGGATTGGGCTCTAAAGCCGACAAATGGTTCGGAGCGTATGATCCTGCGAAAGGAGAAAAGGCAGTATCTCACGAAGAGAGTACGAAATCTATTTTGGGTATGAATCCGGGTGAAGCTCCGTTGACCGTCAGCAAAGATGGGGGAGCGGTGGATGCCATCACGGCTTCTACCATTACTTCACGTGCTTTCCTTAATGCCGTGAATGCTGCTTATCAAGCCTATAAGGCCGAAGGCGGGGAAGTGAACGGTGTAACCGGTGCTTCTCAAAAAGCGAAAGGCGCGGACGCAGATGCTGCTGACGCTGCTACGGGAGCTACGATTAAAGTTGAACTAACTGATTCAGTCAGTGCTAATTAAGAAAGGAGACAGATATGAATAACTTTAAAGTAATGATGAACGGGATTATTAAAGAGAATCCTACGTTTGTACTCCTGCTCGGTATGTGTCCTACATTGGGTACTACGTCGTCGGCTATCAATGGTATGGGTATGGGACTGGCTACCATGTTCGTATTGATCTGCTCGAATGTGGTGATCTCTTTAATAAAGAACCTGATTCCGGACATGGTGCGTATCCCATCGTTTATTGTGGTGATCGCGTCTTTCGTGACCTTGCTTCAAATGGTGATGCAGGCTTACGTGCCGGGACTGTATGCTACACTCGGTCTTTTCATTCCGTTGATTGTAGTGAACTGTATTGTGTTGGGACGTGCCGAAGCCTTTGCTGCCAAGAATAACGCAGTTGCTTCTATGTTCGACGGTATCGGTATGGGACTTGGTTTCACCATCGCCCTGACTTTGCTGGGTGCTGTCCGCGAGTTTCTGGGAACCGGTAAAATCTTCGATCTGACCATCATGCCGGAAGAATATGGAATGTTGGTATTCGTATTGGCTCCGGGTGCTTTCATCGCTTTGGGATACCTCATTGCAATAATTAATAAATTGAGAACTGAAAATTGAGAATTGAGAAATAATAGATATGAACCATATTCTTAATTTCATTTTCACATTCTCTGATTTTTTAATTTTTAATTCTCAATTTTCAATTTAACAACTATGGAATATATATTGATATTTATTTCGGCAATCTTTGTAAACAACATCGTGTTGTCGCAGTTCCTGGGTATCTGTCCGTTCCTGGGCGTATCCAAGAAGGTGGAAACTGCGATGGGTATGAGCGCTGCGGTTGCTTTCGTGTTGACCATCGCTACCATCGTCACCTTCCTGATTCAGAAGTTTGTACTGGATGTTTTCGGACTGGGATACTTGCAGACGATTACGTTCATCCTGGTGATTGCCGGATTGGTTCAGATGGTGGAAATCATCCTGAAAAAGGTGTCTCCTGCTCTGTATCAGGCTTTGGGTGTGTTCTTGCCGCTGATTACAACAAACTGTTGTATTCTGGGTGTCGCTATCCTGGTGATTCAGAAAGACTATGACCTACTGACAGGGGTTGTATATGCATTTTCTACGGCTATCGGCTTCGGTCTGGCACTGGTGCTTTTTGCCGGATTGCGCGAACAGATGAGCCTTGTGAAAATTCCGAAAGGAATGCAAGGAACTCCGATTGCTTTGATTACCGCCGGTTTGCTTGCTATGGCATTCATGGGATTTTCCGGCGTGGTGTAAGGATTTACAGTTGATAATTAAATAGGGGATTGGAAGCTCTGCTGTGTGGCGACATACAGGTTAGAGTTTCCAATTCTTTTTTATACCTAAATGCTACCAAATCGTACCTTAATTACTTTTCAGCAAATAAATTTGTGGCAGATTATTGCAATTCCATTTTATTTCCATACATTTGTAACTCAAACAATAATAAGCCGAGAAACTAACCATTTTATAAAGTATATGAAAGAAAGAATTTTAGTAACAGGCGGGACAGGATACATTGGGTCTCATACTGTTGTAGAACTACAAAACAGTGGATATGAAGTAATCATCATCGATAATTTATCAAATTCAAGTGCCGACGTTGTTGACAATATAGAGAAAGTTTCCGGTATTCGCCCAGTTTTTGAAAAGCTGGATTGCCTGGACTTTGCCGGTCTGGATGCAATATTTGCAAAATATAAAGGAATTAAGGCTATCATTCACTTTGCAGCTAGCAAAGCAGTAGGAGAATCGGTAGAGAAACCGTTGCTTTACTACCGTAATAACCTGGTTTCTTTGATTAACCTTCTCGAACTGATGCCAAAGCATGGAGTAGAAGGTATTGTGTTCTCTTCTTCTTGTACAGTATACGGTCAGCCGGACGAGTTGCCGGTAACGGAAAAGGCTCCGATCAAGAAAGCGGAATCACCTTATGGAAATACCAAACAGATCAATGAAGAGATTATTCGTGATACGGTAGCTTCAGGTGCTCCGATCAATGCGATCATGTTGCGCTATTTCAACCCGATTGGTGCGCATCCTACTGCATTGCTGGGTGAACTGCCTAACGGGGTTCCTCAAAACCTGATTCCATATCTGACCCAGACAGCCATCGGTATCCGTGAGAAACTTAGCGTGTTTGGTGACGATTATGATACACCGGACGGTTCTTGTATCCGTGACTTTATCAATGTCGTTGACTTGGCTAAAGCACACGTGATTGCTATCCGTCGTATCTTGGAAAAGACACAAAAAGAAAAAGTAGAAGTATTTAATATTGGTACAGGACGTGGTGTTTCTGTATTGGAATTAATAAATGGCTTTGAAAAAGCCACTGGCGTAAAATTGAATTATCAGATTGTCGGACGTCGTGCAGGCGACATTGAAAAAGTTTGGGCTAACCCGGATTTTGCTAATAAAGAGCTAGGTTGGAAAGCCGTAGAAACTTTAGAAGATACTTTACGTTCTGCATGGAACTGGCAGCTGAAACTCCGTGAAAGAGGGATTCAATAAAAGAGAAACTTGTTTTAAATAACATAAAAGTTTAAACAAATCGTGCATGCGATTTGTTTAATTGATGCTAATCGACCTGAAGCTGTTTATGAGTATGCGAATATACGTGAATAGTACTTATGCCTCCCCGGCATAGACAGGAAAGATTGCATAGTAGTTTTGTCGTGTTTTATTTTGTGTTTGTGTTGTGACGGTACTACGACGTGAGTCGTGGTACCGTTTTTTGTGTTCGCCCGGATGGATATTCTGTTTTATAAAATATTTAGCCCTTATTCTTTTGTTATCCAGAATTCTTTTGTAATTTTGTATCAAATGAATAAGATATGAGAGTAGTATCACATAAGAAATTGAAAGATTTCTACGAGACGAAAGGGTGTGAAGATTCACGTGTTGCTTTAGAACGTTGGTATGATATAGCGGAAAAAGCAGAATGGCGGAATTTGTCTGATATAAAAGCGGATTTTCTATCGACTGATTATGTGGGTAATCAACACTATGTTTTTAATATCAGAGGGAACAACTATCGGCTGGTAGTGGTTGTTAAATTTACGGTGGGATACATTTTTGTCCGTTGGGTGGGAACTCATAAAGAGTATGATAAAATAGATTGTTCAACTATATAATATAATAGATATGACTAAAATAACGAAAGAACAGTACGAATTCGCATTGGCGAGAATTGAAGAACTTCTGCCTTTGGTCGATAACAGTACTCCTGTAAATGACAAGAGTATGGTGGAGCTTTCTGTTATGTCTGATATAGTGATTGCGTATGAGAAGGAACATTTTCCTATAGAAAAACCAACCGTAGCAGAATTGATAGAATTGTCCCTTGAAGAAAAGGGAATGACACAAAAACAGCTTGCCAGTGAAATAGGGGTTAGCCCTTCACGCGTGAATGATTATATTTCGGGTCGCTCGGAACCTACTTTAAAAATAGCTCGCTTGCTTTGCCGGGTACTCAATATACACCCCGCTGCCATGTTGGGATTTTGAAAAAAATAATCAAAACATAATTGTAGTGAGATTTATTTGTTTAATGTGCCTTTGAAGCAGAAAACGTCAGTTCCCCAATTAATTTCCGGTAAGACGAATCCGGGAGCAAACAGCCCGAATACGGATGAGCCGGAGCCGCTCATGGATGCGTAGATTGCTCCTTGATGATAGAGCTCTTCTTTGATTTCTCCAATGACGGGATGTTGCGGGAATACACTTGCTTCGAAATCATTGATTAACGTATTCTTCCATTCTTGTACAGGGCGCTGGATTGCCTCCCTGATCGGGTATTCCGGACGATGGGGATGAATGTTTGAAAAGGCTTCCCGGGTGGAAACAAAAATATTCGGTTTGATAATCATGATTTGGTAGCCGCTTAATGAAAGTTCGACCGGGGAGAAGATGTTTCCAATTCCCTCGGCAAATGTCGGTCTGTTTTTGATAAAGAAAGCGCAGTCTGCTCCCAAAGTGGCAGCGTATACTTCCAATTGTTCTTCGGATACTCCCAGCTGATAATGATCGTTGAGTAACTTCAGCATGAAAGCGGCATCCGATGATCCTCCTCCCAGTCCGGCTCCTGAAGGGATGTGCTTGTATAAGTGGATTTCGACAGGAGGGAGATGAAATTCCTTATCCATCAATAAATAGGCTTTTACAACCAGATTGTCTTCAGGGTTACCGGCTATTTCCATTCCGTGTTGGTGGAGAGTGAATTTTCGGTCAGCGTTAGGGGAGGTACGGATTTCCAGTGCGTCTTCCAGAGCCACCGGATAGAAGACTGTTTCCAGATTGTGGTATCCATCCGGGCGTTTTTCCGTGATGGAAAGTCCTAGGTTTATTTTGATATTGGGAAAAGCAATCATATTTCTATTTACTATTTTACTGTTTACTATGTACTATTTACAGTGCTTCACATTACAATTAATCAAGCTGGATAATGTGAATCGGGAGCAAAGTTACTAAAATCTTCATTTTTCCTTATTCATTCTTCGTGATTATATTCTATCTTTGTCGTCCCGACTGGAAGAATTCCGTGATAAATGTGATAATAGAGTCTGTCCAGTCGTAAAATAGTAAATAGTAAATTGTAAAATAGTAAATATCTCGATGGCCGAACAGAAAAGAAATACCCGCAATTCAAAGTCTACTAAAATACAACCGGTAAATGATTATGGTCGTATTCAGCCGCAGGCGCCTGAACTGGAAGAAGCAGTTTTGGGAGCTTTAATGATTGAAAAGGACGCTTATTCATTGGTGAGTGAAATTCTTCGTCCCGAATCATTTTACGAACGTCGGCATCAGTTGATTTATTCTGCTATCGTCGACCTTGCGGTGAACCAGAAACCGGTGGATATTCTGACTGTAAAGGAACAACTTAGTAAACGCGGAGACTTGGAAGAGGTGGGAGGTCCCTTTTATATTACTCAATTGAGTAGTAAAGTGGCTTCATCCGCACATATTGAATACCATGCCCGTATTATTGCACAGAAATCGCTGGCGCGTGAGCTGATAACGTTTACGAGTAATATTCAGAGTAAAGCGTTTGACGAGACTCTGGATGTGGACGACTTGATGCAGGAAGCGGAAGGCAAGCTCTTTGAGATCTCACAGCAGAATATGAAAAAAGATTATACGCAGATCAATCCGGTGATTGACGAAGCCTATAAGCTGATTCAGAAAGCTGCGGCTCGAACCGATGGTTTGAGTGGTCTGGAGAGTGGTTTCACGAAACTTGATAAGATGACTTCGGGTTGGCAGAATTCCGACCTTATTATTATAGCTGCCCGTCCTGCTATGGGTAAGACTGCTTTCGTCCTTTCAATGGCTAAGAATATTGCGGTGGATTACCGGAACCCGGTGGCGTTGTTCTCTCTTGAAATGAGTAACGTTCAGCTGGTGAATCGTTTGATTGCCAATGTCTGCGAAATTGAAAGTGGAAAGATTAAGAGCGGACAGCTGGCTGGTTATGAGTGGCAACAGTTGGACTATAAACTGAAGAATCTGATGGATGCACCGCTTTACGTGGATGATACGCCATCTCTGTCTGTGTTTGAACTTCGAACCAAAGCGCGCCGTCTGGTACGCGAACATGGGGTGCGAATCATCATCATTGACTACCTTCAGTTGATGAATGCGAGTGGTATGGCGTTTGGTAGCCGTCAGGAAGAGGTTAGTACCATTTCCCGTTCGTTGAAAGGATTGGCGAAAGAGTTGAGTATTCCGATTATCGCACTGTCACAGTTGAATCGTGGTGTGGAAAGTCGGGAAGGTATTGACGGTAAACGACCGCAGTTGAGTGACCTTCGTGAATCGGGAGCCATCGAGCAGGATGCCGATATGGTGTGCTTTATCCACCGTCCGGAATACTATAAGATATTTCAGGATGATCGTGGTAATGACTTGCGTGGTATGGCGGAAATTGTAATCGCCAAGCATCGTAACGGTGCGGTAGGCGAGGTGTTGCTCCGCTTTAAGGGTGAGTTTACCCGTTTCTCTAATCCGGAGGACGATATGGTGATCCCGATGCCGGGCGAGCCTGCAGGAGCTATGTTAGGATCGAAAATGAATACAGGTAATGCTGGTTCTGTACCTCCTCCCACACCTGATTTTGCACCGCAGACGGAGAATCCATTCGGAGCACCGGGAGATGGCCCTTTGCCATTCTGACGCTCCTTTTGCATTTTTCTTTTAAATCCTTCTCGGTCAACCGAAAAATCTTATTAACTTTGCAAATCTTTTTGAGAAACAATAAAAAATTAATTATATGAATATCTCTTATAACTGGCTGAAAGAGTATGTCAACTTCGACCTGACGCCCGATGAAACGGCTGCTGCGTTGACGTCTATTGGCTTGGAAACAGGTGGTGTAGAAGAAGTGCAAACCATTAAAGGTGGTTTGGAAGGACTGGTGATCGGTGAAGTGCTGACCTGCACGGAACATCCTAATTCTGACCATTTGCATATTACTACTGTCAATCTGGGAGACGGTGAACCGGTACAGATTGTTTGTGGTGCCCCGAATGTGGCTGCCGGACAGAAAGTGGTGGTAGCTACTTTAGGTACAAAACTTTATGACGGTGACGAATGTTTTACCATCAAGAAATCAAAAATCCGTGGGGTGGAATCTACTGGTATGATTTGTGCTGAAGACGAAATCGGTATCGGTACGGATCATGCAGGTATTATCGTATTGCCGGAAAATGCTGTTCCGGGTACGCTTGCCAAGGATTATTATAATATCAAGAGCGACTATGTGCTTGAAGTGGACATCACGCCTAACCGTGCGGATGCCTGCTCTCACTATGGGGTGGCTCGTGACTTGTATGCTTATCTGATTCAGAACGGCAAACAGGCTACTTTGCAACGTCCGTCGGTAGACGGCTTTAAAGTGGAAAACCATGACTTGAATATTGAAGTGAAGGTGGAAAACAGCGAAGCTTGTCCGCATTATGCCGGTGTTACGGTGAAAGGTGTCACTGTGAAGGAAAGTCCGGAATGGCTGCAAAACAAATTGCGTCTGATCGGGGTGCGTCCTATTAATAATGTAGTGGATATTACTAATTATATTGTTCATGCTTTCGGTCAGCCGTTGCATTGCTTCGATGCCGGAAAGATAAAAGGCAATGAAGTGATTGTTAAGACAATGCCGGAAGGAACTCCGTTCGTTACGCTGGATGAGGTGGAACGTAAATTGAACGAACGCGACCTGATGATTTGTAACAAGGAAGAGGCCATGTGTATTGCCGGTGTATTCGGCGGACTGGACTCCGGTTCCACGGAAGCTACGACAGATGTGTTCATTGAAAGTGCTTATTTCCATCCTACATGGGTGCGTAAGACAGCCCGCCGTCATGGCTTGAATACGGATGCTTCTTTCCGTTTCGAACGCGGTATCGATCCGAACAGTGTGATCTATTGCCTGAAACTGGCTGCCTTGATGGTTAAAGAACTGGCCGGCGGTACGATTTCTTCTGAAATAAAAGACGTGTTCACTACTCCTGCGCAGGATTTTATAGTCGATCTGGCTTATGAAAAAGTACATTCTTTGGTAGGAAAAGTAATTCCGGTAGAGACAATCAAGAGCATTGTGACCAGCCTGGAAATGAAGATCACTAATGAAACGGCAGAAGGGCTGACATTAGCTGTTCCTCCTTATCGTGTAGACGTGCAGCGTGATTGTGACGTGATTGAAGATATTCTTCGTATCTACGGATATAATAATGTTGAAATCCCGACTACGCTGAACTCCAGCCTGACTACCAAAGGTGAACATGATAAATCGAATAAATTGCAGAATCTGATTGCAGAGCAATTGGTGGGCTGTGGATTTAATGAGATCCTGAACAACTCATTGACGCGTGCTGCTTACTATGATGGCATGGAGACTTATCCGTCCAACCACCTGGTGATGTTATTGAATCCGTTGAGTGCGGATTTGAACGCTATGCGTCAGACTTTGCTGTTCGGTGGACTGGAAAGTATTGCTCATAATGCAAATCGTAAGAATGCTGATTTGAAGTTCTTCGAATTCGGTAATTGCTATCATTTCGATGGTGACAAGAAGAATGAAGAGAAGGTATTGGCTCCTTACTCGGAAGATTATCACTTGGGCTTGTGGGTAACCGGTAAGAAGGTTTCCAATTCATGGGCACATGCAGATGAGAACAGTTCGGTATATGAATTGAAGGCTTATGTAGAAAATATATTGAAGCGTCTGGGACTGGATTTGCACAATCTGGTTGTCGGTAATCTGACGGACGATATTTTTGCTGCCGCACTTTCTATCAATACGAAGGGTGGTAAGCGTCTTGCTTCTTTCGGTATCGTGACTAAGAAGCTGTTGAAAGCATTTGATATCGACAATGAAGTGTATTTTGCCGACTTGAACTGGAAGGAACTGATGAAGGCTATCCGTTCTGTGAAGATCAGCTACAAGGAAATCTCCAAGTTCCCTGCTGTGAAACGTGACCTGGCATTGTTGCTTGACAAGAATGTGCAGTTTGCCGAAATCGAAAAGATTGCTTACGAAACAGAGAAGAAGCTGCTGAAAGAAGTGGAACTCTTCGATGTGTACGAAGGTAAGAATCTGGAAGCAGGCAAGAAGTCGTATGCGGTGAGCTTCCTGCTTCAGGATGAGAGCCAGACTTTGAATGATAAGATGATTGATAAGATCATGTCGAAACTGGTGAAGAACTTGGAAGATAAGCTGGGTGCCAAACTTAGATAAACTTAAAATTTCAATCTAAAAATATAAACCAATGGGAAGAGCATTTGAATATAGAAAGGCCGCTAAACTGAAAAGATGGGGCCACATGGCTAAAACATTTACAAGACTGGGTAAACAAATCGCGATAGCTGTAAAGGCAGGCGGTCCGGAACCTGAAAATAACCCGACTTTACGTTCGGTGATCGCTACTTGTAAGCGTGAAAATATGCCGAAGGATAATATTGAACGTGCTATCAAAAATGCAATGGGTAAAGACCAGAGCGACTACAAGAGCATGACTTACGAAGGATACGGTCCTCACGGTATTGCTGTATTTGTGGATACGCTGACAGATAACACAACCCGTACGGTGGCTGACGTTCGTTCGGTATTTAATAAGTTTGGCGGTAATCTTGGTACAATGGGATCTCTCGCGTTCCTGTTCGACCACAAATGTGTATTCACTTTCAAGAAGAAAGACGGATTGGATATGGAAGAACTGATTCTGGATCTGATCGATTATGATGTGGAAGATGAATACGAAGAAGATGATGAAGAGGGAACAATCACTATCTATGGTGATCCTAAGAGCTACGCTGCTATTCAGAAACACTTGGAAGAGTGTGGTTTTGAAGATGTCGGCGGAGACTTCACTTATATTCCGAACGACCTGAAAGAGGTGACTCCGGAACAACGCGAAACATTGGATAAGATGGTTGAACGTCTGGAAGAATTTGATGACGTGCAGACTGTTTATACCAATATGCAGCCGGAAGAGGGAGAAGAGTAAGACTGGTTATGGAATATGTGTATAAAACCCAGGGAACTTGCAGCACCAACATCGAACTGAATGTAGAAGATGGAGTGGTGAAAGAGGTTGCTTTCTGGGGAGGATGCAATGGTAACCTTCAGGGTCTTTCCCGCCTTGTAAAAGGAATGAAGGTGGCGGATGTGATAGCAAAACTCGAAGGGGTGCGTTGCAGTGGCAGACCGACATCATGTCCCGATCAGCTATGTCGTGCATTGCATGAGATGGGATATTAATCGACGATATTTTTTTTTTTTTGTAATTTAAATTTTTCAGCCTCTGGCAATTGGTTTGTCGGGGGCTGTTTTTTTGCTAAAATCTTTATTTCCTTTTTCCTAAAAAGTCCTCTGCAAAACAGTTGTATGCTATCCGTTTCCTTTCTATCGGAATTTTATCCGTTTTTATTGTTTCCTTACTTGTCGGTATTTTGAACTAAAATTGACCTTCACTCGTTATTTATAAGTATATTTGTAAGGTTAAAACTATTATGCAAAAATGAAGAATATTTTTCAAGACTTAAAACGCAAAGATCATAAACGCTATCTGGGTGGACTGGATGTTTTTAAATATATTGGTCCGGGGCTTCTGGTTACGGTAGGATTTATTGATCCGGGAAACTGGGCTTCTAACTTCGCCGCCGGTTCCGAATTTGGCTATTCATTACTTTGGGTGGTTACATTGTCCACTATTATGCTGATTGTACTTCAGCACAATGTTGCCCACCTGGGGATCGTTACCGGGCTTTGCCTTTCGGAGGCGGCCACTAAATACACTCCCAAATGGGTGTCGCGGCCTATTCTTGGTACGGCGGTACTGGCGTCGATTTCTACTTCTTTAGCGGAAATTCTGGGAGGTGCCATTGCGTTGGAAATGCTCTTTGATATTCCTATTATATGGGGGGCTGTGTTGACTACGCTTTTTGTCTCTATCATGCTTTTCACTAATTCGTATAAGAAGATAGAGCGTTCCATCATTGCATTTGTCTCCGTTATCGGGCTTTCGTTTATCTACGAACTGTTTCTGGTGGAAATAGACTGGCCGGCTGCGACAGCAGGGTGGGTGACTCCTTCTTTTCCGAAAGGAAGTATGCTGATTATCATGAGTGTGTTGGGAGCGGTAGTGATGCCTCATAATCTGTTTCTTCATTCGGAGGTGATACAGAGTCACGAATATAATAAGAAAGATGATGCTTCTATTAAGAAGGTCTTGAAATATGAGTTGTTTGATACTCTTTTCTCAATGATTGTCGGCTGGGCGATTAACAGTGCCATGATTCTTTTGGCTGCCGCTACTTTCTTTAAAAGCGGTATTCAGGTAGAGGAACTGCAACAGGCTAAGTCATTGCTCGAACCTTTGTTGGGAAGTAATGCTGCCATCGTATTTGCACTGGCATTGCTGATGGCGGGTATTTCATCCACCATTACGAGCGGAATGGCGGCAGGTTCCATCTTTGCGGGTATTTTCGGTGAATCGTATCATATCAAAGACAGCCACTCGCAGGTAGGAGTCCTTTTATCTCTGGGAATTGCCTTATTGCTGATTTTCTTTATTGGCGATCCTTTCAAAGGATTGATTATTTCGCAGATGATACTTAGTATTCAATTACCTTTCACGGTGTTTCTGCAGGTGGGACTGACGTCTTCTCGAAAGGTGATGGGAGATTATGTCAATAGTCGTTGGAGCACGTTTGTGTTGTATTCGATTGCCATTATTGTTTCGGTACTGAATATCATGCTTTTGTTTTCTTAAAATGAATATAAATCAATACATATAGATCGATGAAGATTATTACTTATAATGTGAACGGACTACGTGCTGCCGTATCTAAAGGTTTGCCGGAATGGCTGGCGCAGGAGAATCCTGATATTCTTTGTCTGCAAGAGACGAAACTGCAACCGGACCAGTATCCGGGAGAGGTGTTTGAAGCGTTGGGTTACAAGTCTTATTTGTATTCGGCGCAGAAGAAAGGATACAGTGGAGTGGCGATACTTACTAAGCAGGAACCGGACCATGTGGAATATGGGATGGGAATGGAGGCTTATGATAATGAAGGACGTTTTATCCGGGCGGATTTCGGAGACTTATCGGTAGTCAGTGTTTATCACCCTTCGGGAACGAGCGGGGACGAACGCCAGGCTTTTAAAATGGTGTGGCTGGAAGATTTTCAGAAATATGTGATGGAGTTGCAGAAGTCCCGTCCCAATTTGATTCTTTGTGGTGATTATAATATCTGCCATGAGCCGATCGACATTCATGATCCTGTCCGGAATGCAACAAACAGTGGTTTCCTTCCTGAAGAACGGGAGTGGATGACACGTTTCCTGTCTGCGGGGTATGTTGATTCTTTCCGTACGCTTTGTCCCGAAAAACAGGAATATACCTGGTGGAGCTATCGTTTTAATTCGCGTGCCAAAAATAAGGGCTGGAGAATTGACTATTGCATGGTCAGTGAGTCGGTACGCCCGCTGTTGAAACGTGCGTATATCTTGAATGAGGCCGTACATTCCGACCATTGTCCGATGGTGTTGGAAATATTATAGGATAGTAATACTCAATTTACGGGTGTCTCCTCCGTCGCGAAATTCGCAGAGGTAGACACCTTGCCATGTTCCCAGATTCAGGCGGTGATTCTTGATGGGGATAGTGACCGAGCTTCCTATCAGGGAGGCTTTTATATGGGCGCTCATATCGTCGGGCCCTTCGAGGGTATGGATGAAATAGGGGGCACCGTCGGGAACCAGTTTGTTAAAGAATGTCTGGAAGTCATGCCGTACGTCCGGGTCTGCATTTTCGTTGATGGTTAGTCCGGCAGAGGTGTGTTTGATAAAGACTACCAGCAGACCACTTTCGGGAAGTGCTGGTAGTTGTGAAATGATATCACGCGTGATTAAATGAAATCCACGCGAGTAATGAGGGAGTTGAATATCGAATGTTGTAGCCATTGTTTTATCTCTTAGAATTTGGAGGGTGGATTCAGGTCCACATAGGGGTCATTAATAGCTGACGCCATCATTGCATTGACGGCAATTCCTGCATCCTCTTTATAATTTCTTCTTTTGTTCCATTCACGTACATCTTTAAGAGTGACATCACGCTTCTTTCTATTTTGAGGGAAACTGTTCCCTTTTTTTCTATCAGCGTATTCGTCTTTGCGGGCTGCGCTCATCATAGCTTGGATGGCGAGGGCAGTCGAATCCTTATAAGTAATTGTTTTGTTCATATTTTCCGGGGTTTTGATTTTTATCTTTGCTACAATATCCGATGCAAAGATACTTTTTTATATTTTTGTGCGAAATAAAAATGCAAAATAGTTTATGGAAGATAGAATACAGAAAGCAGTGGAGCTTTTTAAGAGCGGATACAACTGCTCACAGTCGGTGGTAGCGGCTTTTGCGGATATGTATGGATTTACACAGGAACAGGCGTTGCGTATGGGTGCTTCCTTTGGCGGGGGGATAGGACGAATGCGTGAAACGTGTGGAGCTGCCTGCGGCATGTTTTTGGTGGCGGGCTTGGAAACCGGCGCTACGGAAGCGACAGACCGGGAAGGAAAAGCTGCCAATTATGCGGTAGTGCAAGAACTGGCGGCTGAATTTAAGAAGCGTAACGGCTCGCTGATTTGTGGCGAATTGTTGGGATTAAAGAAAAAAGATCCCGTTTCAACGATTCCGGAAGAGCGTACTGCTCAATATTATAGCAAGCGTCCCTGCGCTAAAATGGTGGAAGAAGCGGCAAGAATTTGGTCTGAATATCTCGAAAAGCATCCTAAATGAAAGAAAAAATGCTTTTTTATTACAAAAACGATAAAAAAGTGCTCAATAAAGTGTTATATAACATAAAAATAACTATCTTTGTCCCCGAAATAAAATCTGAAAGTCTTTTTGACCGGATGATTTTAAGCATGTCTAACTAAAATTGCAAAGCAAATGTTGAAAGAAAAAGCTGGTGTAATTGCAGGTACTATCTGGAATGCACTGAACGAAACAGAAGGAATGACTGCCAAGCAGCTTAAAAAAGCAACTAAATTGGTTGACAAAGATCTGTTCCTCGGCCTTGGCTGGTTATTGAGAGAAGACAAAGTCTCTGTGGAAGAAGTTGAAGGTGAACTCTTCATCAAATTGATCTAAGCGAGTAACTCACTTAAGCAATAAAAAAATGCGTTGGTACATAATCATAATGTTATCAACGCATTTTTTTTTATTCCACCATTTACGTATCTTTGCACACCAAAAAGCTAAAATAATAAGAATTCAGAATGAAGAATATTCGCAACTTTTGCATTATTGCTCATATTGACCACGGTAAGTCAACGTTGGCCGACCGTCTGTTGGAGTTTACTAACACCATTCAGGTGACTTCAGGGCAGATGCTTGATAATATGGATCTGGAAAAAGAAAGAGGGATCACTATCAAGAGCCATGCGATCCAGATGGAATATACTTATCAGGGGGAGAAGTATGTCCTTAACCTGATTGATACTCCGGGACACGTGGACTTTTCGTATGAGGTGTCGCGTTCTATTGCTGCATGTGAAGGGGCATTGCTGATTGTCGATGCTTCGCAGGGAGTGCAGGCGCAGACGATCTCGAATCTGTATATGGCAATTGAACACGACCTTGAGATTATTCCGGTTATCAATAAATGCGATATGGCGAGCGCCAATCCCGAAGAAGTGGAGGACGAAATCGTTGAACTGTTGGGTTGCAAGCGCGAGGAGGTAATCCGTGCATCCGGTAAAACGGGTATGGGAGTGGAGGAGATACTGGCCGCTGTGATTGAACGTATTCCTCATCCCGAAGGGAATGAAGAGGCGCCGTTGCAGGCTTTGATTTTCGACTCTGTATTCAACTCTTTCCGGGGAATTATAGCTTATTTCAAGATTGAAAACGGCACGATTCGCAAGGGCGACAAGGTGAAGTTTTTCAATACGGGAAAAGAGTATGATGCCGATGAGATAGGGGTGTTGAAAATGGATCTGGTGCCTCGCAGCGAACTTCGTACGGGGGATGTAGGATATATAATTTCCGGTATCAAAACTTCCAAAGAGGTGAAGGTGGGAGATACCATTACCCATATTGCCCGTCCGTGTGACAAGGCTATTGCCGGGTTTGAGGAGGTGAAGCCGATGGTGTTTGCCGGAGTGTACCCGATTGAGGCGGAAGATTTCGAAGATCTTCGCGCGTCTTTGGAAAAGTTGCAGCTGAATGATGCGTCGTTGACTTTCCAGCCGGAGTCTTCATTGGCTTTGGGTTTTGGTTTCCGTTGCGGTTTCCTCGGATTGCTCCACATGGAGATTGTGCAGGAGCGCCTGGATCGTGAGTTTGATATGAATGTGATTACTACGGTACCGAACGTGTCCTACCATATATATGATAAGCAGGGTAATATGAAGGAGGTGCACAACCCCGGTGGTATGCCCGACCCGACGATGATTGACCATATCGAGGAGCCGTATATCAAAGCATCTATTATTACAACGACTGATTATATCGGTTCGATTATGACGCTTTGTCTGGGTAAACGCGGTGAATTGATTAAACAGGAATATATCTCCGGTAACCGTGTGGAAATCTATTACAATATGCCTTTGGGAGAAATTGTGATCGACTTCTACGATAAGTTGAAGAGTATTTCCAAAGGGTATGCGTCGTTTGATTATCATCCGAATGGTTTCCGTACTTCGAAGCTGGTGAAGCTGGATATTTTGTTGAACGGTGAGCCTGTGGATGCACTTTCTACTTTGACGCATATTGACAATGCTTACGATATGGGACGCCGGATGTGTGAGAAGCTGAAAGAACTTATTCCGCGCCAGCAGTTTGATATTGCCATTCAGGCAGCTATCGGGGCTAAGATTATTTCCCGTGAAACGATTAAGGCTGTTCGTAAGGATGTGACAGCGAAGTGTTATGGTGGTGACGTGAGCCGTAAACGTAAACTGCTTGAAAAGCAGAAAAAAGGTAAAAAACGAATGAAACAAATCGGTAACGTGGAAGTGCCGCAAAAAGCCTTCCTCGCCGTACTGAAGCTGGATTAAAAATACTGCCGCAAGCAATTTTTCAGAGATATGTTCTGAACAAATTGACTTGCGGTTAGTTTTTAATACACCAGGTGATTGCCTTCTGTCTGCAGAGCTTTCCTTGGCAATTACTTTTTAGCAACAAACAACTATAAATATGAGAAAAGTTCTGTCTTTTTCGGGCTTCCTGATGTTGGGGCTCGTGGTTTCGCAATTCCTGCCGATGATGGCAGGAGATGGGTATGGAGCTGTTAAATCCATATCGAATGTACTACTCTATGTATGTCTTAGTTTTATAATGATTAATGTAGGCCGTGAGTTCGTCCTTGATAAAACGCGGTGGAAAAGTTACGCTCAAGATTATTTTATTGCAATGGCTACGGCTGCTTTACCGTGGTTTATGATTGCCATTTATTATGTGTTTATTTTGCTTCCACCCGAGTTTTGGAATAGTTGGGAAGCATGGAAGGAGAATTTATTGTTAAGCCGTTTTGCTGCACCTACATCAGCCGGTATTCTGTTTACGATGTTGGCGGCTATCGGACTGAAGTCCAGTTGGATTTATAAGAAAATACAGGTATTGGCAATTTTCGATGACTTGGATACGATTCTTTTAATGATTCCTCTTCAGATTATGATGATCGGGCTGCGCTGGCAGTTGATTATTGTGGTGGTGATTGTGTTCTTGTTGTTGTCGATCGGCTGGCAAAGATTGAATAAGTATGATTGGCGTCAGGACTGGAAGGCTATCCTCTTTTATTCAGTGATTATATTTCTGGCTACTCAAATACTGTATCTGGGGAGTAAAGAATTGTATGGGGACGAGGGAAGTATTCATATTGAAGTCCTGTTGCCGGCATTTGTTCTGGGTATGATTATGAAACATAAGGAACATGACACACCTGTAGAACGAAAGGTGTCTACCGGGATTTCATTTTTCTTCATGTTCCTGGTGGGAATGAGCATGCCGCATTTTATCGGAGTGAACTTTGCGGAGACTCATGCAGGTTCTTATTCTGTAACGGGATCACAGGAGATGATGTCGTGGGGAATGATTATGTTTCATGTGGTGATTGTCTCTTTATTGTCGAATATAGGAAAGCTTTGTCCGATGTTCTTCTATCGTGACCGGAAATTAAGTGAGCGACTGGCTCTTTCCATCGGTATGTTTACCCGTGGTGAGGTAGGGGCCGGAATCATTTTCATTGCATTGGGGTATAATTTGGGTGGTCCGGCATTGGTCATTTCGGTGCTTACTCTGGTATTGAATCTGATTCTGACGGGTATCTTCGTTCTTTGGGTGAAGAATTTGGCTTTGCGGAGTTATGCGGATTGACGTGATATGGGAATGTTGTAGAGCATTTTCTGTTTAGTGTCGAGGTGTGTCGAAACACTTTCTCTAATTTTTTAGGCACGGATTATACAAATTGCACGGATAAGTTTATTTTCTTTCTGTGTTTATCGTGTAATCCGTGCCTAAATAATATCAGTTAGTAATCTGTCAAATCGTCTTCTACGTCAATAGGGAGAATCTTTTGGCTTTCTTCGTGTGGCAACTGTTCCACTTGCCGCAGTTTGCGTTCGATGGCACGTGTTCGTTTTCCCATGACTTCTTCGAGTTGATCACCGGCGCTTTGCAGGTTCTTTTGTACTTTTTCAAGTAATCCTCCGAATTTACTGAATTCTGTTTTGACAGCTCCCAATACGGTCCAGACTTCTCCGGTACGTTTTTGGATAGCAAGCGTGCGGAATCCCATCTGAAGACTGTTGAGGATGGCCCCTAATGTTGTCGGCCCCGTAACTACAATCTTATACTCTTTTTGGAGTGTTTCGATGAGACTGGTACGTCGGATTACTTCGGCATATATGCTTTCAAATGGTAGGAACATGATGGCAAAATCTGTGGTAAAAGGCGGGTCTACATATTTATCATGGATGTCTTTTGCCATCTTTTTGATTGTATTTTCCAATTGTTTGCCGGACGATTCCATTAATGCTGTGTCTCCCGCTTCGAATGCATCGTAATATTGTTCGTATACATCTTTCGGAAATTTGGCGTCGATGGGGAGGTAGACGGTGCTGTTGGCGTCATCTTTTCCCGGAAGTTTGATGGCAAATTCTACAAATTCGGTTCCGCTCTTTTTTGTTTTGACATTGGCGTCGTACTGTTCGGGGCTCATCATTTGTTCTAAGAGTGCACCCAGTTGGACTTCGCCGAACGTTCCTCTCATCTTTACGTTGCTCAATACCTTTTTTAGTCCGCCGACATCTTGAGCGAGAGATTTCATTTCTCCCAGTCCTTTTTGCACGTTCTCAAGTTGCGAACGGACGATTTCGAATGATTGGCCGATACGTTCATTCAGGGTTTTCTGGAGCTTTTCTTCCACCATCAGGCGCATATCATCCAGTCGTTTCTCGGTGGATTTCAGTAATGCTTCCTGCTGGCGGGCCATCATGTCGAATTTCTGTCGTTGCAGTTCTCCGGTGGTCATCATATTCTTGTGCAGAACATCTTGGAGCTGTTGCATATTCTGGTTCAGCGTTTGCGTCATTTCCATGCGAAGTTCCCGGATGCTGCGGTTCAGTTCTTCCCGGTTTTCCTGCATTTGCTGACGCAAGGCTATTTGTAATTGTTCTGCTTGAGTTTGATTGTTGCCTTTGGTTAGTGATAATACAAGTAGGACTATCACTAACACGGCAATAACAATAAGTAGAATCAGTTCCATCAATATGTCAGAATTTCGTTTCCGGTTTCAGTTATCAGAATCATATTTTCCCATTGGGCGGAAGGCAGTCCGTCGTCGGTGCAGACGGTCCATCCGTCGGCATCGTCTACAAACACTTCGTAGGTTCCCATATTAATCATGGGTTCGATGGTGAAGGTCATGCCCGGCACGATCATCATGCCTGTGCCCCGGCGTCCGAAATGTTCTACGTCCGGTTCTTCATGGAATTGCATCCCTACACCATGTCCGCAGAGATCACGGACTACGCTGAATCCGTTCTTTTCTGCATGTTCCTGAATGGCGGCTCCCACATCACCCAGCTGTTTCCAGGGTTGTGCGGCAGCAATTCCTATTTCCATACATTCTTTGGTTACCTGTACTAACTTTTGCATATCAGGATTGACGTCTCCAATCATAAACATACGGGATGCATCGGAAAAATATCCTTTGTAGATGGTGGAAACGTCCACATTGATAATATCTCCGCTTTTCAGAATCTCATTTTTATTGGGGATTCCGTGGCACACTACATCGTTGATGCTGGTGCAAACGCTTTTGGGAAATCCTTCGTAGTTGAGTGGGGCAGGGATGGCACCGTGACTGGTAGTGAAATCATACACCAGTACATCAATCTCCTCGGTGGACATGCCTTCCCGGATATTCTCTGAAATATAGTCCAGCAGTGCAGTATTGATTTTGGCACTTTCCCGGATACCTTCCAGTTGCTCGGGAGTGCGGAGTACTTTGCGCGGTGGAAGTTTATAGCCTTGCTTTCTGTATTTCTGTATTTTTGCTTCTACTTCTGCCGGATAATTAGAGGGGGTAAACCGGAATCCCTTGATAAAGTTCTTCATTATTATAGCATATTTAGTTATGTAGGTCAGCGGCGTTACCGCCGCTTTCCCCATTAAGAACTGTACGTGCG
>OBZV01000212.1_pt1 | contig 57958 bp, 47 predicted proteins | sample 1501581 | NCBI WGS metagenome assembly OBZV01 (sample SAMEA2580257, study PRJEB22360) | human gut metagenome | biome: human gut; feature: human-associated habitat; material: faeces | place: Denmark | collected 2008/2010
GAATTCTAGGGAGAATCCAGAAGGGGACACACGTGAGCTTTATTTATAGAGGAAATATACTAATTATTCAATTACAAACATTCTCTAGTCAGTACATTAGCGCATTGCTACATCAACACATCATTATAACGCCTTCAACGGGCAATCTGTTCGATTGGTTTATTTATCAACACAGTGGTAGAATCTCCATAAGTTCTCAACACTTCCAATGTGCGGGCACGGTTATCCCGTCCCGTCTTATTCCAAAAATCATTTGTAAAGACAGCCATCAGGTCAAGTCCGCCGATAGTTCCACCATTGATATACACTCCACTCCCACCAAACAAGGGAATAGGTGCATCCATCACTACTGTGTTCACCATCATCCCGTTAGCACGTTCACCCAACTGACGGAAACGCACCCCACTCGCCTGTATCTCATCCAACGACTTACGCATTCCCTTTGCCATCGGATTGCGTGCCCAGTTTGAATAAGATCTTTGATGGCGTATCTCGTAGAAAGGATCACCCCGCCAGGTATTTTTATCGATCTTTATCTTCTTCTGATAGATGGGATCCCAGTTATAGCGGGTATTTGCTTTGTATGGCATCAGAGTCAACATCACTTTCGGTTTAGGCAACGCTTCAGGAAGCGATTCGTCAGGCATCATCCAGCTTTTCTCCTCCGACATCCGGGGAGTACCCACTGCGCTTCCGAAATCAATCGACTTCACAGCATCCATATTTAAATGCAACTCCTGGTCACTCTCCAGCAATTTCTTCAAATGCAAAGAATCTTGCGCCGTCCATACTTGCGAATATGCAAATACAGCGGTCAGGCACAGTGCCATCGTTGTTATAAACCGTTTTAATCCATCCATCCTTTTTACTCTTTCATTACCTATATTTCGGAGCACTTCATATACATTTGCACGTATGAGAGGCTATCTTTTGAGCGTAATAGTCCCCCTGTCAGCAGCAAAAGACTACTGATACAAACAAATGTTCCCACATGAATGTTTCCTATTTTTTACTTTCCGAAGGCTCCTCCCCCTTTATTACCACCAACGATAACCCGATCCACAAAGCGGCTCATCGTAACACGGATCAATTGTCCATCTCGTTTTCGGATATTGGCGTTCTTCCCACCAACTACGATAACAAGCGGCTGCATCGAGTACTTCCTCATCGGTCAGGAAATAGATTGCTTCATAATTTTCAGCATTCGCCAATACCATTTTGCAACCTAATGACGGAGGTGTGCCCTGACGGATAGATTCAATCACCCAAAGCATACACTCACCCAACCGAATCTTACCGTTGTTCATATTATAAACCGACGGAAAAGAAGGGATAATAGTCAGATCTTCTGCATATTTTAAAAGTTCGGGGATATCCTCTTCCGTGAAATGAGGAACCTCCACCACCCCTTTTTCATTCTTCATCTTGTACGTACCCGACTTCAATTGCTTCACAAAAAGAGCAACATCCGGATTGTTATAATCCATTTCTTCGCTGGTGCATCCTGTAAAGGATACGATCAGGCAAACAGCCATCCACAGCATTAGTAGTGTTTTTTTCATTTTCATAAGGATTAATACGTCATGCGAAGTCCGCAAAGTAAATTAAAATTAGTCGGCCGTTTCGTTCGTACCGTAGCCAATTTCGAATCTGTCTTGAAATGATGCGAAACTCCGGGTTCGGCAAAAACAGCAAGTCGGTCATTAATCTTATAGTTGATTCCAATACCGGCAGTCACTGCCAGCTGGATAGGTTCTTCTTTAAAACTATTGTCCGGTGCACCGGCAATACATTTATCGGCTATTCCTCCCACAGTGGCGTAAAGGTCGATTTTCTTCGTATCTACCAACGTCACGTTCACTTTAACGGGGATTCCCAGATAGTGCAAGTGTTGCCCTGCAGAACGGAGGTTCGAATAGAGCAGTCCGGTTTCTATGCCGAGAAAATCGTTCAATTTACGTTCTACCGTCACCCCTGCGGAAACCGGCATTTTATAAGTACCGTTATCTGCCGGAAATGCTGTACCCACTTGAACTTTCATCGCCCAACGATGCTTTTTCACTGCTTTGGGTTGAACCATATTGACATTCGACTGTTCTTCCGGAGCGACAGATGATTCTGTATGACCGTTTGTTGCCTGCCAATAACCATTATGCCCCTGATTGCCATATCGGTTGCCATTTCCTGTAGAAGTAGTGGAAGAAAAAGAAAACGACATGGAGAAAGTGATAGAAAGAGAATCTTCTTCCTCTGTATATTGCGACAGCATACCGTAAGATTTCGGAGCCGGTTTCGGCAACACCGGTTCTACCGGCAACGGCAACTGATTGACGCGTATTCCATCTCCATCCATCTGTCCTCCATTCGTCACGGCTATCTTTGTAAATGCTTCTTCCATTTCTTCCTTTGGAGAGAAATACAAAAAAGTAGCCGACGAGGCTGCCAAAACGAGCAATACAGATGCCGCAGCCGCCACACGGAAGAGCAGAATCCGACGACGATGCTGGCAAGCCACAGGAATTTCCTGCGAGAGCTCTTCCCAAAAGCCATCCCGTACACTCATCCCGGCATCAGCGAGACGCGTGCGAAACAGATCGGTTATTTCATCATTTTCTTTCTTCATGATTCCTATACTCTTTAATTCTTTTTGCTAACAAATATTTGGCCCGGTGCAACTGCGAAGTAGATGAATGCTCTTTAATATGAAGCATCTTGGCTATCTCCTTGTGCGATTTCTCTTCAAACACATAAAGGTTGAAAACGGTTCGGCAACCATCCGGCAATTCGGCAATAAAAGCCATCAACTGCTCTTCGGAGATTCCAGCCCCTCCTCCCGAATCCGATATATCCGGTATATCGGGAAGCTGCTCTTCATGCACTACCAACTGGCTGACTCGTTTCTCCCGTCGCAGGAAATCGAGTGATTGAGTGACCATCACCCGGGTAATCCATGTACAAAGTGAAGACTCACCCCGGAACGAAAAGTTGGTAAAAATCTTGATGAAACCATCATGCAGTACATCGTGCGCCGCATCCATATCGCCCGTATAGCGGAAACATACCGCCAGCATCTGTTTGGAATAGAGGGTGTAAAGTTCCTTTCGGGCTGAATCCTTTCCTGCCCGACAGCCCTTTATCAGTTCTATCTCGTTTTCCAAAGTCAATTACTTTTTTTAAAATCGAACGTATGTCTGCGTCGTTTGCTTATTAGACGCGAGAGTTTGAGGAATGCTGCAAGGAATATTGCTAAAAGAAGTTAAAGAATACGATTCACCACAGAGGACACAGAGTACACGGAGGAACAATGATAGGAAATTCTTCCTATAAAATAAGTTTAAATCCTCTGTGTACTCTGTGTCCTCTGTGGTGAAAAAAAAATCAGCACGCTTTGAAACTCATGTCCAGTCCTTTCACTGAATGAGTCAAAGCTCCTACAGAGATGAAGTCTACGCCACATTCGGCATAGTCGCGGAGCGTATCAAAGGTGATACCACCCGAAGATTCAGTTTCGTATTTACCTGCTACCATCTCTACTGCTTTCTTTGTCATTTCGGGAGTAAAGTTATCAAACATGATGCGGTCTACTCCGCCGAGATCAAGAACTTGCTGCAGTTCGTCGAAGCTGCGGACTTCTATTTCTATTTTCAGGTCTTTGCCTTTTTCCTTGCAATATTCTTTGGCACGGGTGATGGCTTTGTCGATACCTCCGGCAAAGTCCACATGATTGTCTTTCAGAAGAATCATGTCGAACAAACCAATACGATGGTTTACTCCGCCACCGATTTTCACTGCCATTTTTTCGAGGATACGCATACCGGGAGTTGTCTTGCGGGTGTCAAGCACACGGGTATTTGTACCTTCCAACACCTTTGCATATTTACGGGTCATTGTTGCAATACCGCTCATACGCTGCATCACGTTCAACATCAGGCGTTCGGTTTGAAGTAAAGATTGCACTTTTCCTTCCACTACCATTGCTACATCACCCGGTTTCACTTCTGTTCCGTCATTGATAAACACTTCCACTTTCATGGTAGGATCAAAACGGTTGAAGATTTCTTTAGCTACTTCGATGCCAGCCAACACACCAGCTTCTTTGATAAGCAATTTTGATTTTCCCATTGCCGTAGCGGGAATACATGAAAGGGTGGTATGATCGCCATCACCTATATCTTCTGCAAAAGCAAGATCGATCAACTTGTCGATCAGTTCTTTTTCCTTATTCATTGATCTTGTCAATTCTTATTTGATGTATTAAATATTGATTCTGCACTTTCTTCAGGAAGCAGTTCACACGAAAGTTCCCATTAGTAGTAGCCAACGTACCGATAACGAAACTTGATTCATCCCGTTTTCCCTGATGGTTCACGTTAAATCCGCTGACTTTATTCTTCGTAAAGAATTCCTGCATGGTAGCTGTTGCTTTCTGTTTGTCAACGTTTGTCGAGCGACCTTGGAGCACCAAGTTTACCTTGTCCCCCATATACTTACTTAGCTCTTGCGAGCTTCCTCTTTTAAATGCCGTTATCACTCCTGCCGGTATCTCTTGTGCCATCAGCAACGAGAGAGAAAGAAGCAAAGCGGCCATTCCTACGAGCACTCGTTTTTTCATAAATACAAGCTTTTAAGTTGTAGTTTAAAGGCTTAAACTTTCAACTAATGATAGGCAAAGGTAAGCATTAATTGCAGAATAACATAAAAAATGCCTATTTTTGTGCAATAATCAGAATTGTAAACGTATGAAAACAACCCTGCTCGTCGTAGGACGAACCGTAGAACAACACTATATAACTGCCATCAACGACTATACACAGCGCACCAAACGCTATATCACTTTTGATATGGAAGTGATTCCCGAACTGAAAAACACCAAGAGTCTTTCAATGGAAGTGCAGAAAGAAAAAGAAGGAGAACTGATACTGAAAGCTCTCCAACCGGGTGACGTGGTGGTATTGCTCGATGAGCACGGAAAAGAAATGCGTTCTCTGGAGTTTGCCGAATATATGAAGCGAAAAATGAACACGGTCAACAAACGACTGGTATTCATTATCGGAGGACCTTATGGCTTTTCTGAAAAAGTTTATCAAGTGGCACACGAAAAGATTTCAATGTCCAAGATGACTTTCTCACATCAGATGATCCGGCTGATATTCGTTGAGCAGATTTATCGGGCGATGACTATATTGAATGGAGGGCCGTATCATCATGAATAGACTACATCCACAGAAATGCACCGTGAAAAATGAATTATACAATTAAAGAAGATGGATGTCATTATCCATTCTTCTCTTCTATATAAAGTTTATTAAATACCTGCCGGAGTTCGTCTTCATAAGTAATCAAATTACGAAGTTCTGCCAACCGTCCGGCATTATCCGATTGGGGTATCCACAACTTCAGATACCCTCCTTCTGCATATTTTTCAGTTAGATGTTTCCGAAAACGGGCATATTGCTCTTCTTTATCCATCTCCGGATAATGAGACAGCCCATATTGTACGGTACGACGCAAAGTAACTTCGGGATCAATAATTCGGTCAGCCTCGGCAACAATCATTCCATAGATCGTTCTGGGAGCCTGTTTATTAGAAGCCCGATGATCTTCTATCGCCTCTTTCATCTGCAACAGCTGTTCATCCGTAAACCAACGCCGTAAAGTTTCGTCGGCTAGCAACACCTTGCCGGAGGTTATATGATGAAATTCACGTCCTTCATACAACCCCAGGTCATGATAAGCAGCAATGACATAAACCATCGAATAATCGACTTCATAATGCGTCGCTAATTTCAGACTTTCCTCAATAACCTTTTCTACATGGTCAATTTGATGCGCTTTATCAAAGTTAGCGTATTGAGGGATAATACTTTGCCGAACATAGTTTTGCAATTCAGCAGGCACATGATGAGTCATATTCGATCTTTTTAGCTAGTGAATTCTTTTATTTATATTATTCCCGATTCATCAAACGATGTTCTGCCATCTGTTCGAACTTTGTTCCCGGACGACCATAATTAGCATACGGATAAATGGAAATACCACCACGAGGAGTAAATATTCCCGTTACTTCTATGTATTTGGGATTCATCAATCGGATAAGATCTTTCATTATGATATTCACACAATCTTCATGAAAGGCTCCATGACTGCGGAAACTGAAAAGATAGAGTTTCAAACTCTTGCTTTCCACCATTTTTATATCAGGAATGTAGCTGATACGTATTTCAGCAAAGTCCGGCTGTCCGGTAATAGGACACAGACTTGTGAACTCCGGGCAATTGAAACGTACCCAGTAATCATTTTCAGGATGCTTATTATCAAAGGCTTCCAGTACTTCAGGAGCATAATCTTGCTTATACTCGGTTTTTCTTCCTAATAAGGAAAGTTGGTCTTTTAATTCAGTCATTGCACTCGTTAACTACAATCTCTACCCTAAACAAAAAAATGCATTTCCTCTTTCACCTATCACCGTCCAGTCTCAAACGCTTTATTCATCGATGTTTCAGTGGTGAAGGATTCATTTTACAACCTATCACCGCATCTATCACCTATCACCATCAACTCTTAGCCCACGTTTGCTTTCTCCTCATCTTACTTGTTACGGTGCGTTTCATTGCCTGAAACAAGGTGTTTCCCGCCTTGAAACAAACTGTTTCATTACTTGGAACAAACTGTTTCAAGCCTTGAAACTAATAGTTTCAAGCGTTAGAAACTTTAGTTTCCTACCGTTGAAACTCTAGTTTCTCACCGATGAAACAATGGTTTCATGCTGCTGAAACTAATCTAAGCCAATACATTCCGGATAGAAGCTACTACCATTTATTAATTAGAACGTACCGGTGACAATAAATGTGACGGCAAAATGTCAAATTTAGCTGCTGTCACTACTTGCTGTCACAAACTAGATATCTTATAATCAAACATTTATCTACAACAATGTGACAGATGACAACAAAAAATACATTTTAATCTCTATGTAGAGATATTATTGATTCTTACTTTTTAAATACTTCTCCAGTCCCTCCCGACGTAACGTACAAGCCGGACAGTGTCCACAACCATCCCCCTGAACACCATTATAGCAAGTCAGAGTCTCGGTGCGAATCAGCTCCAGCACTCCCAGTTCGTCGGCCAATGCCCATGTTTCTGCCTTATCAATCCACATCAAAGGGGTATGAATCACAAATTGTTCATCCATAGCCAAATTGAGAGTTACATTAAGAGACTTGATAAAGGCATCACGGCAATCGGGATAACCGCTGAAATCTGTTTGAGAAACTCCCGTTACCAAATGATTAATACCACGTTCACGGGCATATACTGCCGCGATACTTAGAAAAAACAGATTACGTCCCGGAACAAAGGTATTGGGAACGCTATCTGCTGGTTTTTCCTGATCCATCACCATCGTAGTATCGGTCAATGAATTATGACCTAACTGTCCGATAAAGGAAACATCCATCACATCAAATTCCACTTCTGCTTTCCGAGCTATCTCCCGTGCAAGCTCCACCTCTTTCTGATGCTTCTGACCATACAGGAAACTCAAGGCATATACTTTCTTAAAATTGCGTTTTGTCCAAAACAAACAAGTAGTAGAGTCCTGTCCACCACTAAACACAACCAATGCTGCTTCTCTATTCATATTCTATCTTAAATATCTTTGACTTTCAATACATTATAGGAGATATCGGTATCATACACATCGCTACCGTCTATCTTCTTAATGGCTTTCACTACACGAATTGTCACCGGAAGGATAATAACTTCATACATGGATTTCAGCACAATCTGAATCCCCATCATGATAAGCAGTTCTTTCCAGGCAATAACTCCACCAAAAGCTACCGGGAAGAAAATCAATGAATCGGCAGTCTCACCTACAACAGTCGACCAGATGGCACGGGCCGAAAAGTTACGTCCCTGACTGGCTACTTTCATCTTACTCATCACATACGCATTGAGAAATGAGCCTACCAGAAAAGCCATCAGACTGGCAGCCACAATACGGGGAGCCATACCGAACACAAAATTGAAATGTTCCTCGCCCTCCCAGAAAGGAGCAGCCGGAATGGCAACAGCTATCAACCCAAGAGCAACCACGAAGAAATTCATCGCAAAACCACTCCAAATGATGAGCCGCGCTTTCTTGAATCCCCAAACTTCGGCGATACAATCATTAATAATATAAGAAATAGGAAAAACCAATAATCCGGCTGTCACGGTCAGACTACCTACCTGGATTACTTTTGTTTCAAGAAGATTGGCTGCAATGAGACAGACATTAAACAGAATGCCCAGCAGCATAAAGGATACAGATACTTTTTCTTTCATAATTCCTGTTTTTTACGTGGTGTTCTAGAATACACGACCGCTATTCACGGCATCATACATTTTTTATTCTTTCGGGGTGCAAAGGTAAAAAATAAAACTGGAATTATCACATTCATCTTACCAGAATCTGCCTTCCCGAAAATTGAAGAAAAAAATAAGCCTCCCCGTCAGTCGTCGTATTCTGACAGGAAGGCTCATCACTTTGACCTTAAAACACATCACTCAATCAGGCATCTGCATCAGGAGGAGAAATCTTTCAATTCCTCTTTCAACCGCTTACGGATGAAAAACAAACGGCTCTTTACCGTTCCCATCGGCAATCCTAATTTTTCGGCAATTTCTCTATACTTGAATCCGGCAACAAACATCTGGAAGGGAACTTTCATTTCTTCCGGTATGGAATGTATCACCCGGTACAGCTGTTTCATATCATAGGTAAATTCAAATCTGTCGGCATCTTCATCCTCGATCAAATGTTGCTGATTGATAGAATAACTGTCATCAATCAGATTCATTTCACGAACTGTACGGCGGTAGTTGTTGACGAAAATGTTACGCATAAGCGTATACATCCATCCTTTCAGATTCTTGGTATACGTGAATTTTTCACGATTATCCAGCGCTTGCAACAGACAATCCTGTACCAAATCATTTGCAGACTCACGATCTGCTGTCAATTTATATGCGAAACGATGTAAATCCTGTTCCATCGCTAATATTCCTTGGGTAAAATCTACTTTTTCCATCGTCGTATTTCTTTTATCTAATTAGTACGGTACAAAGATCCGTTCTTTTAGAATCATTATAAATAGCAATTCTTCCGATTAGTTTGGCAATTTTTCCTTTGCCCCTCTCAACCATTTCTTTTTTTAGTTGTTCATTGGGCATTCACCTAAAACTTAACTGATAATGAAAACAAGCTTTAAAATGGTAGCTATGCTACTGGGGATAGGAATTTTCCCCCTCTGTGCCTATGCACAACAGAAGGTAGTCATCGAAGATGAAGAACCGAATTCTATCATGTTTGTTTCGAAGAACAAAGCAGGAGATGAAATCATCCGAATCATGAACGATCGTTCGCAGATGCGTTTCCATGACCCGAATGCTCCCCGTTTCCTGCTCACCGACCAGAAAGGGAAATTTGCCCTGGGTATCGGAGGATATGTTCGTGCAACAGCAGAGTATGACTTTAACGGTATCGTAAATGATGTCGATTTCTATCCGGCATTGATTCCACAACGCGGAAGCGGCAATTTTGCCAAGAATCAATTCCAGATGGATATCACCACTTCTACCCTATTCCTCAAACTGGTAGGACGCACAAAACATCTGGGAGACTTCGTTGTCTACACAGCCGGAAACTTCCGGGGTGACGGAAAAACTTTTGAATTGCAGAATGCTTATGCGCAATTCCTCGGTTTCACGATCGGATACAGCTACGGTTCGTTCATGGATCTCTCCGCACTGCCTCCCACCATTGACTTTGCAGGTCCTAACGGATCAGCCTTTTACCGCACTACGCAATTGAGCTATATGTGCGATAAGTTGAAAAACTGGAAATTCGGTGTTTCGATGGAAATGCCTTCAGTAGACGGTACAACCAACAATGACTTGTCTATCAACACCCAACGAATGCCGGACTTTGCCACTTCCGTACAGTATAACTGGAATAGTAGCAGTCACGTTAAATTAGGTGCTATTGTCCGTAGTATGACTTACTCAAGTAACGTTCATGAGAAAGCCTATTCCGCCACCGGATTCGGTCTGCAAGCATCTACAACCTTCAATATTACGAAGAAATTACAGGCATTCGGACAGTTTAATTATGGAAAAGGTATCGGATCTTACCTGAACGATTTAAGTAATCTGAACGTAGATATCGTTCCCGATCCTGATAATGAGGGAAAAATGCAGGTTCTCCCAATGTTGGGATGGTATGCAGGGTTGCAATACAACCTTTGTCCGAGCATCTTTATATCCGGTACATATAGTTTATCCAGACTTTATTCTGAAAACGGATATCCAAGTGAAAATCCGGAATCCTATCGCAAAGGACAGTATTTAGTGGCTAATGCTTTCTGGAATGTAAGCAGTAACCTGCAAGTGGGCGTAGAATATTTAAGAGGATGGCGTACTGATTTCAGTTCTTCAACCCGCCACGCCAACCGGTTGAATATGCTGGTACAATATTCTTTCTAAACTAAAAAAATAGAATCTGTTAGAAATCAGCAATATAATGCATTTACATTTCTAACAGATTCTTTCATCATCCATTCAATATCATCCTGGCCACTACTACTGTTTGTTCATCTGTATATTGATATCACTTTGTCCTTCCACTTCTACATATTTTACTACATATCCATCTTTTGAAAAAATAAGTCGTTCATTATCCTTTACTTTTAGAGTATATGCTCCCTGACGATTCGTTACTACACTTGTTTTAGAGTTTTCCGTTTGTATCTTTACTCCTGTAATCGGAGTTGCCTGAACATCCCGCACAGTTCCTTTCACAAAGATAGTCCGCCCATTTGCCACCGTCTTCTTTAAAGTTTCCGAAGAAACAGTTTCTGTATTCCCATGGGGTCCTACATAAATAGGTAAATTAAAAAAGATACAATCAGAAGCAGTTCCTACCTGCAACTCAAATTCACCGGGTTCCAGATAACGGTTTCCAGAATTATCCGTCAAGTATAGTTCATGAGCAGGTATTTTAATAATCGTTTCTTTAGTTTGCCCGGGAAGTAGCTCCAGTTTCTTAAAACCTTTCAATTGTTTCACCGGAGTCATCACCGTACTGAACACATCACGTACATACACCTGTATCACCTCTTTTCCTGCTCTTTCACCCGTATTTTTCAATTCTACAGTCACGTGTATCGTATCATAGGGCTGATAGGTAACCTTATCCGTCACAGCTTTCACATAATCAAATTGAGTATAGCTCAATCCGTGGCCGAATGCCCACACAGGAGCACTGCTGGAAAAGACATAATCTCTCCCCGGATAATCATAGCTTCCCGGCTGTTTATAATAACCTTTATCAGTAGACAAATGATTATAATATACAGGCAAATGTCCGGTGCTTTGAGGAAAGGAAAAGACCAGTTTGCCGGAAGGATTGATTCTGCCGAACAATATATCTGCGATGGAATTACCTTCCTGCTCCCCGGCATACCATTGTGCTATCACTGCCGGGATATGTTCTTTAACCCAAGGTATTGCAAAAGGCTTTCCACTCACCAGCACTACCACAACCGGCTTCCCAGCACCGTACACTTTCCGAATCAATTCTTCCTGAGCACCAGTTAAAGAAATATCACTCAAATCCATACCTTCACCACTCGTTGAGGGTTCTGCGCTGTGACGGACAAAAGAAGTACTTGAACTTCCAACGAATACCAGAGCGACATCACTCTTACGGGCGGCTTCCACCGCCTCATCTATGCCCGATGTGTCCAAAGAGGCCAATGCGCAACCTTTCGCATAATTTATTTTCACTTTCCCGTCCAACAAACGACGGATACCTTGCAGAGGTGTCACACCATCTTCTTTTTTCTTACTCCATGTATAATCTCCAAATTGTACCTGATCGGCATTGGGTCCGATCACCGCAATCGACTTCAACCGACTCGCATCCAAAGGCAACAGCTGCCCTTCATTCTTCAACAACACAGCAGACTCGTCCGCAATCTGCCGGGAAAGTCGTACACTCTCTTCCGACCGGAGAGGTAACCGGTAAACTACCCGCTCCTGATAAGGATCTTCAAACAGTCCGGACTCTATTTTAGCACGCAATACCCGTTTCACCGCCTGATTGATATAATTCAGATCGAATTCCCCTTGCTGTACTTTTTCCGCCAATGCAGGAAAACAAGAACTTGATGCTTCTACATCCAGCCCGGCTGTCAGCACCTGACTGGCAGCCTCAAAATCATTAGCCGCCGTCTTATGAAAGTATCTCAACATACTTACCACTCCCCAATCAGAATATACATATCCACGGAAGCCCAATTTATTTCGAAGAATATCTGTCAGCATAAAACGGGAGGCTGAATTGGGAATCCGATTCCATGAATCATAACTGGACATTACTGCCATTATTTTTGTTTCGGCAATCACTGTCTCAAAAGGTTTCATGTAGATATCGAATAAATCACGAATCCCGCAATCGACAGAGGCCAGATTCAATCCGCCTACCGGATTACCATGCGGACCATAATGCTTCAACATCGGTGAAATGCCATGATCCAAATATCCCTTGACTTCAGCCACAGCCATCCGGGAACACAGAAAAGGATCTTCACCGAAAGATTCTTCTACACGCCCCCAACGCAAATCACGCACAACGTCGATGCAGGGAGACAATACCTGTTTCACCCCCATCGTATTCAGTTCACCGGATATATGTTTCGTCTTCTCGTATGCCAAATCTGGATTAAATGTACTTCCCAACGCTATATTCTGTGGAAAAATGGTCGCACCTTCGTGTACCACGCCATGTAGCGATTCTGCAACAGAAAAGCCGGGAATCCCTAACCGGGTTTTCTCCAACAGGTAAGTTTGTATTTCCCGGAAGTTCTTACGGCAACTTTCTGCTGTAAGAGGGAAACCTTCAAAAAAGCCATAACCAACTTCACCACACATCTTAGCCAACTTAACAGTATTCAACTTCTGCCCATCGAACACATCCCATGAATGTAAATGACGAATCTGTGCTAACTTCTCTTCCAATGTCATCCGGTTCAATAAATCATCCACCCGCTTCTCGATGGGTTGGTTATTGTCAAGATACACAAATTCGTCATGCTGTTGTGCCACAACATGAGTCGAAACACAAATGATGAGTCCCACTATTATATTTCTCATACGATGTATTCTACTATTTATTTTCCTAAAATTAAATGGTTCGGATTCCGGAAAGCCTGTCTGCCAATCCGATTAAAAAAGAGGGTGTTCAAAGCCATTTCTATCTTTCCGGCTTCACAACACCCTCTTATCAAAAGATGTTTCCTGAAATTATTTTGTACTATGATATTCGAATGCCCCCATATCTACGTTATCACCCCAGATACGTTTGGCACCGTTCGAATCATACAACAAGTTCAAATCCTGAACCGGCTTATTGGCACCGGCATCAATCAACGGAGAACCGGATTGCAACTGATAATTCCGACCGGCAACGTCTACAAACTTCGGACCGGTAGCATTGTCTGCATTCAGCGAGATACTACCTGTTGTAGAACTAGGCTTGTTACCACCATTAAACACGAGTCCACCCTGAACAGCACAATTCACAAATTTCGAATTACCATTAGCATCCAAATAAACTTGATGAACATTACCGGCAGTATGCACATTACCCCAGATTACCGTATTATACAAAGCAGATTTCGTTCCATTGACACGGATACCGCCACCGCTGCCTTTACCGGTATTATTGACTATCGTTACATTATACAATTCTGTATCAAGTGCCTGGATTACGGACGAATAAAGTTCTGTTGTATTATCATAGAACACGCAGTTTATCAGTCTGGTATTATCAAAGTATCCTCCACCATTCTTACCATATATGTTTCCTTTTATAATACAATTACGAAGCGCTTTGTGTCTGTATATCTCAATCGGTCCCATGTAATCATTTTTAGGAGAGTTGGCCCCAGTGAAGATGAAACCATCCATATAATACCAAGGATCCCCTTGAACTGCCCAGGCAGCCATCGTCGAGAATGCACCGCCGATAATTGTAGATTTTCTACTGCCATCGCGTTCCTTCATCTTTGTTTCGGTCCCCTTGAATCCACCATATACATTAACTGCCAGCCAAATAAGCTGTCCTTTCAGTTGATAGTTTCCTTCGGCTACCCAAAGCTCCATATCACCCGCATTGCTACAAGCTGCCATACCCTCCGGAATACTTCCGAAAGCTCTTTCCCAACTAGTTCCATCACCGGTTGAACCTGCTTTTACATAGATTATCTGACTTTTCGCACGTTGAGAAACATACAGGGTATCGGTCGCTTTACCATCAGCGGTTTTATCTTTTACCACAATATATCCACTACGTTCCTCACCTGAAGTATTCGGCTCAACGGTTGCCTTGATGGTTATATCCTGAACAATATCACCACTGAAAGACGGAGTCTCATTGATCTTAATCCAAGTATTATCAGAAGCAATGCAATCATACTGAATATTTAAGGAAACAGGAATTTCCAAAGCCTGTCCCAGTTTAGGAATAATTCTATCTTTTTCTTCCTTTGTCAATGGAATGGACAGCATCTTTTCAACATTGCTCTGAACGACTTCCAGTTTAGCACTCACCGTCTTGCCTGTATCAGTAAGTGTCACAGTCTTTTTACGTTCGGTTCCTGTCGTATTTTTATCTACTTTCACTTTCAGGTGATTCTTGTCAACTTTGGCGAAGGTAAATCCATCGGCTTGTTTCACATCTGTATCCCATTCCTGATCGGTATACACGTCCAGTATAGCTTCTCCACCGTTCACATTAAAGTAAATCAAACTCTTCGACAATGTAATCAACGAGCCACGTCCGTTTTGTTTCACTGCGATTCGCTTACTCATCTGATCCATCAAACGTATTTCTATCCATCCTTCTCGTGGTTCCATATTTGGATTCTCTTCAATCATTGCCACAATAGAGTCTGGCTTCAATGCCTGACCACGATATCTTTGCAATTTTATCCATCCATCAGAAGCCTCCGCAAACCACGGGTAAGTGGAATGCAGGTCTAATACTTCACGTGAAGCCGAAGGACCGATAAACAATTCGTCCTGCATTTCCAATTTAGGTTCTACCCGGCTTACGAGATCAGAACTATCACATGAACCGTGAAGGATAATAGCCAACAACCCTACTATTCCTGTCAATATATGGGTAATTATATATTTTCTCATAACCTTTCGTTTTTATTTCTTTTCTACAACCAGCAAACCATTCACAACTGCTCTGGACGAACCATCGGAAGGTTTATTCATAATGTCAAAAGACACTGTTCCATTCTTTTCCACCCGATGCACCATTATACTGGAACCTCCACCATCAAGATTCACCGCTTGGTAACAACCGGCTCCCTGGCATAATAATTTCACATCATCCAAGCGCATTCCGTTTGAATATGCCGGTTGTCTGCCATCCAGCACAAAAAGATATACTGTCTTATTGTCTTTAGAAATTCCCATAAATGTACGGGGATGGAACAACATGCTTATATCATTCACATCGAATTCTCTCGTTTCTCCATTTTCTACCAAACGTTGATATCCGCCAAGTGCATATCGTGCATTACTCTTTATTTCCTGAAACTCTGTATAAGAGCAAAGGCGGGCAGAACCATCATTCAGCATACAGAAAACATTATCAAATCCGGCAGCCGCTTTATCCTTGATGGCTTTGCCATTTTTGTAGAAAACGCCTGCTGATGACCATACGCCTTCTTGTTCATAATAACCACCAAAGTCACCATTGATACCCAGCCAAACTTTTTTACCTCCATTTTCGGCTTTCATAGCTTGTATGTCTATAGGTTGTACAGCTCCCATCGCATCTCTATCATCGGCCGTAGACGTGACAAGAGTGACGTTTTTAGTCAAATCAATCGTGGCAATCAACATACGCGTCGGCTTTGTGCAATACGTAAAATTCACATCTGTTATCTGTATTCCATCACAAATCGGATAAACCGACTCTGACTCTACCGACTGTATATAAGGTACATTAGCAGCAATTCCCTGCATAATTTGAGTGACAGCTCCTTTGTTTTGTGATATTACCTCCTCATTACTGCAACTCAATAAGAAAATCATAACAGCCATCATCCATGAAATACGACTGCTCTTTGCTATATAGTTTGAATAGTTTTTCATACTTTTCATTGTTATTTTTTAGTTCTTGACATGATATGTGTTATTCCCAACCTGGATTTTGTGGCAATAGATTCGGATTTAATGAGATTTCATTCAACGGAATGTTATACAGATAGTTTTTCTCTGCAAAGTTCATGCTGTACGTAGACCGTTTCTGATAGGGAGTAATAAAGCCGTCTTTATCCATCCCCACTTGATCTTTAATAGTCTTAATCTCGGCATCTGTATACAGTTTGGTATCCATCTTTGCTCCTCTCCGCACTCTCTTATAAACAATCGTTCCTACATTCCAACGACAGACATCGTCCCAACGGTAACCTTCGGCAAACAATTCAATACGACGTTCGCGGCGTATTTCACGAATCAGGTTTGCATTCGGTCCGGTAACATTCGGATATTTGGCAACCAAATCCGGATCTTCCACAGGATTCTCGGTTAACTCAAACGGAAAACCTACTCTGGCACGAAGCACATTGATTGTCTTGGAAAGTTCAGGATCTTTGCCTAATTCCGCACCAGACTCCGCACGAATTAACAATGCTTCTGCGTATCTCATTACTGGTGCATCAATTCCACCTTTATGATTCCCTTTCAGATGTTCCGATGCTTTATAAAACTTAGATACCACATAGCCGGTAGAAGAAGAAGCATAGAATGTCCGTTTGTCTGAAGATTCGAGAATAGAGAATATGTTAGGAGCTCCTCCTTTCATGACACCACCATCTTCCCGGAAAAGAAAACGTGCGTACTTACTGTCTTTTTGCGGCAAACAGATGGTTTGTAACAAGCGTCCATCCCGGTTCGACATTTCTTCAATATATCCCATGTTCGGATTATGACAACCACAAACGGAAATAGGTAATCCGGTCTTCGAGCAAAGATATTCCTCGTAACAATCCCGACTCATTCCCTGTTCTGACAATGGTAGAAGATTGGAAACATCATTTCCCATATTAATTATCGGGTCATATTCTCTGGATAAAATAATTTCCGGATTATCATTGTAATTATCTTGAATGAACAGATCAAAATAACTGTCTTCTTTTCCGGAAGCTGTATACAATGAATAGCCGTATTCTGTTCCCATCAATTTTCCGGCTGCATCGTATGCTTCTTCGAGGTATTTCACATCTCCCGCTACATTACGATAACGTCTCCAAGTACCTTCGTATAAACAAATACGTGCTTTCAACAAGAGTGCAGCATCTTTGCTCACACGCGATACTTTATTCTTTTTCGGCAAAAATTCAATTGCCCGGTTGATCGTATTCAAAATAGAATCCATTACTAAAGATCTGGGATCACGTCCCTTATATAGTTCAGGATCATTCTTTTCCATTGCCTGATTATACCATGGTACATCTCCAAACAAACGTACTTTATTATAATAATCGAAAGCTTTAAAGAATAACATCTCACCCGCATATTTTTTCTTGTCTGTATCTGACACAGAAGAACGCTGGTAATTCTGCAAGAATGCATTACATCCCCTGACTGTTTCCCAATTCCATTCCGAACTGGATGTTGCCACTGTATTCTGTCCGAATGTAATCTGGTTAGCCCCCGCAGCAAGTAAATTATCCGATTGATTTTCTTGTATAATCATCGTTCCCATGTCCCAACCGTTCGGGTCGCCATGTCCTTTAATTAACTTCGGATAATATGTATTACAATACTGTTCAAACGCAGCCGCATTGGCCGTTTCCCAAAAGTGATCGCCTGTAATAACGTCACCCGGTTCAGTATCCAGATAATCACATCCGGACAACAATAAACAAAATGAACAAATGGATAATATAATATATTGTTTCATAGTATCTATTAATTAAAATGTAACATTGACTCCAAATGAAAAGCTACGCATAAAAGCATATTGTTTTCCTGTATTCTGACTTTGTAAAGAAGCTTCCTGTATCTGGTCAACAAGATCCGGTGTCATAAAAGAAGGAAGTCCGGTCTTCTCCCATAAGTTCATCCCACTCACGTAAATACGAGCTTGTTCTATTTTCAGTTGACTTAACCATGATTTAGGAATTGTATAACTGATAGAAACGTCTTTCAAACGAATATAGGCGGCGTTTTGCAAATATTTTGTTTGTACCTGCCGACTTCTATTATTCCCACTGGCATTTAAACGAGGAAAATAAGCAGTCGGATTCTCATACGTCCATGTGTTGTCTATATGATATTGAGTGACACACGAATTATAGATTCCTCTGGAAAATCCCCAGAAAATATCACTGGCCGTCCACAAATCCCGTTTAGCTATACCTTCAAACATGACACTGATATCGAATCCATGCCAGCCAACTCCACCTCGCAAATTAAAACGATAGCGGGGAGTTGAGTTACCAATCACCGTTTCATCGCCCGGATTGTCTAAAGTAACATTTCCTCTGTTTATGACTCCGTCACCATTCAAATCTTTGTAGCGAATGTCACCCGGAAACCATTTACTGGAAATGTAACTCTGTACATAGCTCATCTTCGCAGCTTCCGTATCATCCATAATATAGCCATCTGTTACATATCCTCTGATTTCTCCCAGCTTTTGCCCTTTATGATACATACCGGATGCTAAAGAACCGTTAGGATTATCATATTTAGTGATTTCTGCCTGATAGTCGGACACCCCTACTCCTATAGAATAAGTGATCGGACTCCCCAGAACATTACCAATACGATCTCTCCAATTCAATTCCAATTCCCAACCAACTGTTCTCATATCGGCGATATTCTCCTTACCTCCGGTAGTCCCCAACACTGCAGGAAGTGTTACAGAACGAACCATATCTTTTGTATCACGTACATAAAAATCAAATACTCCGGTCAACCGGTTTTTAAATAAAGACCAGTCCAATCCAATATCTTTGGTTATCACTTTCTCCCAAGTCACCAGACTGGGTAGAGATGGAGTGGATAATCCTGTCATCACCTTTCCGTCTATCATATAATTAGACATTACCTTTCCGGTGAGTACGGACATATATGGATGATAACCATCTGTCACCTGATTACCTAAAGAACCAATAGAAGCCCTGATTTTCAAATTATCAACTACTTTATTGAAAGGTTTGAAAAATTTCTCTTCGGAAATTCTCCAACCCAAAGAAGCAGATGGAAAGAACGCCCAGCGACTATTTTTCTGATACTTTGACGAACCATCATATCGTCCGTTCACTTCGAGTAAATATTTAGATTTATAGTCGTAATTCAAGCGGAAAAACATACCTTGAACCCTCCATATATCAGCTCCTTCACTATTCTTCAAATAGTTGATTGCCATATCCGAAATGGGTAATTCATTATCATACAAATCTGTCATTGTGTACGAGGTGGAAGCAAACTTTTTCTCTTCCTGATTATAACCGGCCATAACAGATACATTATGGTCGTTGAAAAGGCTTCTCTTATATTCCGCCCATACATTCAATGCCTGATAAATATTATTCGAATTATAGTTCTGCACATAATTCGGAGTTCCGACAACATAAGTTGGACCTCCTTCCGGAAAAGTCTGTGTCATTTCTTTACGGTGTATCTTCTGAACAGTCGAATAACGGTTATAGGAATAATCCCCCTTTACAGACAATCCCTTTAAAGGATGTAAATCAAATTTCCCAGTATACCACTGATCCCAAGTATCTTTCTTGTTACGTCCTGCAAGTGCCATTTTAGCTATGACATTGTCAATACCACTATTCAAATACAGACCGGCATAATCTCCGTTAGGAAGAAATATAGATAAGGTAGGAAACATGCGGTAGACTTCATAATACCATGTGACGGCATCTGTTCCACCATTATCCATATATGGTTCATCATTTTGTACATTGTTCATTCGTGTAGAAAAGCTCATATCCAGCCAATTGGTAATCTTTGTATCAAAGTTAAATGACAGATTGAATCTTTTGTAGGAGTCGTTTCCATAACGGAAGATACCCGATTGGTCTTTATAACCGACAGAAGCATAATAGTTATTTCGTTCTGTACCACCGGAAACACTAACGTTATGTTGCTGCATAAATGCAGAGTTCTTATAGAATTCGTGTATCCAGTCTGTGTCACCTACGTAAGCCCATCCCGGATTACTAGGGGTATAGTTGGGATTTTGTATGCCTTCGGTATCCACTAAAATAGCCGGATTATGTTCAGGATCTGCAATATGTGCATCCAATGCCGTCATAAACTTACTGTTAAAATAATAAGTGCCCGGATTATCGTAATCAAAAGCCTTATTCCACATACGTGCCCAAACATCTGAACGAGGCATCTCTGGCAAACGGGCAGGACGACTCCATGAAAGATTGTTACTATAATTAACCCGTGTTTTTTGGTTTCTGTTTCCTTTCTTTGTTGTCACCAACATAACACCAAAGGCAGCCCGGGCACCATAAACAGCAGCAGCGGATGCATCTTTCAACACGGAAACACTTTCCACATCCTGCGGATTCAATAAGGAAAGATCTGATATTTCTACTCCGTCTACCAAAATCAATGCACTACCTCCATTCAATGAAGTGTTACCACGAATATTAATCTTTGCCGCTTCATTAGGCTGTCCGCTATTAAAAGTGATGTTGAGGTTCGGAATGACACCTTGCAAACCTTGAGCAATATTACCAATCGGACGGTCTTCCAGCACATCTCCCGAAGCTGTGGTTACTGCTCCTGTCAGATTTAGTTTCTTCTGCGTACCATAACCTACTACAACCACTTCATTCAAGGAAGAAGTATTTTCTTCCAATACAATCTTAATGTGGTTATTTGTTGGGGAAACCCATACTTTTTTTGAGGTGAATCCGATATAGGAAGCTACAAGTTGTGCCTTTTTTCCATCCTTAATCTGCAAGGTGAAAGAACCAGAGAGATCTGTTGTAGTACCGACAGTAGTTCCCTGGACGGTGATATTCACACCAGGAAGTGGCAGTCCGTTCGTATCTTCTATGACTCCTTTTACAACATAACTGGCATTTTGCTCCGGGGCAATAATATTTTTCTCTTCTTTTTGAGGTAAACGAACCACAACCACTTGCCGTCCTTTTACTGTATAGGTCAGTTGCTTTGGGGGTAATGTTCTATTCAAGATAGATACAACTGACTCGTTTTGCGCTTTGACTGTTACTTTTTCATTTTTCTCGATCACGTTTTCTTTAAAAAAGAATACATAATCACTCTTCTTCTCCAACGTTTTAAAAAAGGTGTCCAATGATACATTGGTCAAGTTGAGGGTAACATACGTGGATTGAAGTTGTGCCAGGCTATCCTCTGCGAGAACTTTCGGCAAATGGGACGTTAAAAGGATACATAAAAGTAAAAATCGAAAACCAATATTGGTTAAATGTTTACTCCTATCTCCAAATTGAGAGTTATTTTTCATATTTTTGTAGTGTTAGATTGGTGATAACTTTGGTGAGTTATTTACAGTTCTAATTTTGAACCGGATAATATTTCGCAGATATTATTCGGTTTTTCTTTTTAAGGTGGTATGTTTTTCATTGATTGACTCATTTTTAATGGTTTATACTTTATTTATTTCTCCCAGGGTGAGACGTAGATCACCTCTCCTTTCCGAATGATTGTCAACGGAGTAGTAATCGAAATAGATTCTAATACTTCGTCAAGTGTGCTATTTAGATCGAGACTTCCAAAACATTTTTCATCTCCCAGGTTACCGATTATTTCTATCTTTATATTGTAGTATCTCGACAGTGATTTCAAAATAGATGATAGTTTTTGTCCGTCGAAGTTCATGATATCGTCTTTCCAACAAATATAACTATACACATCTACTTCATTCACTGATATTTCTCCATTTCCTGCAGAAAGCCTTTGGTTGGGTACCAAGCGCTTTTTATCCTTATTATCCACTTTGACATCCACACTTCCCCGAACAAGTACTACTGATGTTTCTGAATCTTTCGCATAATCGGTCACATTAAATGCCGTACCCAATACACGAACTTCCAAATGATTGGTTCTCACAACAAAAGGATGAATAGAATCTTTCTGTACATCCAGATAAACCTCTCCCTGCACATTCAACTTTCTATTCGTTGTAAAATCTGAACCATAAGAAATACATGATCCGGAATTAATCCACAATGAAGATCCATCCGGCAGGATTATTTTAGAACGTTTTCCATAAGGTACCACAATTTGATTCATCGAGATCTTTTCTCCTCTGGAAGCAGCTACTAGCTTATTATCCACTATAACTGTTCCGTCTTCGTTTACCCGGATTTCAGCATTATTCTTATCTAATCCAACAGCTTGTTTCCCATCCAGCAGAACTTGCACTTGCCCTGATTTACTCAATGAATCAATAATATCGGCAGTAAGTTCTGTTTCCGGCAACTTAGACTCTGACAAAAGATAGTAAGCTCCCAAACAAATAAATAGTAAAGCCACTATACTGGCAGCATAGCCCACAAACTTTCGATAAGATAAGACTCTGCGCGTTTTTTCCGACTGTATCTCGCACTGCTCGAGTTTATTCATCATTCTGGTAAAGCTCTGCATTTTATATTCCAAAGAAGCAGACTTACTATCATCCATCACCTTTACGGTCCGAATCATTGCGGCAGCCAACTCTATCTTTTCCTCACAACCGGGATACTGAAGTTTATAAAGGTCAATATCAAAGCCATTATTGGAATAGCCATATTTCGCCCATTGGAAGAAATCATCATCCAACAGGAATACTTCTATATCTTTAAATGTATATGGAGTCATTTTCTGCCTTATTTTCTACTAAGACAAACAAGCAAACGAATTTATACTCATCGAAAGTATTTTTTTCTAAAATAAATAATAGGAAAAACTATTAGAAGAAACAACTAGCACATATCTTCCTGATATACAACTATTTATCCATAAAACAGATTATATATAAAAGAATAATAGGGGGAGCTTCTTTTCTAAGTTTCTCCATTGAACGAGTTAACAGGTTCCTTGCAGACTGAATGTTTATTTCCATAATTTCTGCGATTTCTTCAAAACTCATTTCATGAACAAAACGGAGATAAATAATTTCTTTCTGACGTCCGGTGAGCCCTCTTAATATACGATGAACTTCATCCGATAATCCTTGGTCCTGTGATAAGAACAACTGTTCGTCAATTGTATAATTCAAGTCAAAAGCGAAGTCATTATCTGACAATGGCTGAAGTTTTGCATTACGAAGCAGCTGATTATAAATCATGTTTTTTAATGAACGGAACAGAAACGGACGTAACTTCGTATTATCCTCAAGAATAATCTTTTTCTGATAAAGTTTCAAGAATAGGTCTTGGATCAAATCTTCTACCATTTCGTTTTCTCCTCCGACTCTACGCCCATAAGTCAACAAATCATCAAAAAAAAGACAATACAACTGTGAGAAAGCTATTTCACTCCCATCCAAGAATTGTATCCAGAAATCTATTACACGCTTTTGGTCGTCGAGGGTCATAAACAAGATCTTTAAGTCAAGTCTTAAGATTTAAAACTATTGTTTTTCATATATTATTTAATGCTAACTTGCGGCAATATTCGCAAAATATCCCGAGATACGCAAACTTTCCATATTAAAAGATTATTTCATGGCATAAAACGAAAAAGGAGATAGTATTAAAATACTACCTCCTTTTCTATCATCATTAACTTAATTCTAGTATAAAATAGAAATTATGAAATTTAAAACTTATAATCAACCCCAAGGCCGAATACTTTATTTGTACGGCTGTAAGTAGTTGTTGCTGCACCAAGTACGCTTTCTGTTACTTTATTATAGTCTTTATAGTTCGTCCAAAAATAAGCAACATTCATTGTTAGATGTTTTGTCATTTTAATTGCAGCTCCAAAACCAAGTGAATAAGAATCACAAGAGAAACTTATATCACTCTGAAAACCATCGGCTAAACCATAATCTGTATTTTGAAAACCACCACTGATAGTCAATTGTTTGGTTACATCCCATTCAGCACCAACCAAAATTTCATGAGTACCATGCTTTAAAGCCTTTTGTTTATCATTAGCCATTCCTGCTGCTTTATCAAAAAAGTGATGATACTCTACAGATGCACGGAGAGTAGGAAGAATTTCATAACCAACAGCTGCTGTCAATAAAGCAGGAATATCGTTCGGAGTATTTACACCATCCTTATAGTCAGCCAGTGGATTTCCTTCTTCTCCCATTGGACTTCCCATTTGACGAACCTCTGCTTTTTTTGTTTTATTTTCAAGGTTCAAACTTGTCATAAACTCATATTTCAAACCAATATTCCATTTACCAAGTTTCACATCAGCACCAAGAATTGGCGTAATTCCCCAACCTGTCTGATCGCAATCTAATTCTATACCAGCTAATTCCGTACCTGCAGGCATACCCGGTAGATCATTATTCACCTTTGCTGTTAAAAATCCCTCATATCCACCACTGAAATAGTTCATACGTCCACCAGCAAAGACAGATAACCAATCTTTTATCTTATATGACAAACCTAATTGAACACCGTAAATAAACTGACTTCCGTCCATTGCACTATTGATAGAATACATAGCAGGAGTTACAACTCCTTTAGTAGCACTATAGATTTGCCCCATCACCATTGAGTCAAACATTCCCAATCCATCATCGAAAGAGGCCTTTCCACCACCACCTACAACAGCAAAGCTACCCGAAATAGTCCAATCACCTTTTTTATAGGCACCCTGAAAACTAGGAATGAAAGGAGCAGAAGCTTTACCTTTATAATAACGTCTATGGCCATCTTCTGGAAATAATGGGAATGTCATATCTATATTACGAGTTTGATAAGCACTTTGTCCATTCAAAGAAAGATAAAGGCCATCACTTGGAAGGAAAGCCAAACCTGCAGGATTAGAATAAACACCATCAATATCAATAGAAGCACCACGTGCTAACATTCTCAAAAAAGCGACATGTTGATTAGTATTTGTCAGAATACCTCCGGCAAAAGTTGGAATTGAAACGATTAACATCACAAGACCAATCAAAGAATTTTTTCTCATCTAAATCTTTTTTAAAATTATTTCGGCGCAAAGATATAACAATATTGCACAGGGAGCACACATTTGTGCATTTATTTTCATTTATCCGCCATTTTAATTGAAAAATCAAACTGTTTCTAATGAAACAATCTATTTTTCGAATGATGGATTGATTAAACAAATTCACCTGCTCCAACGTTTAATATTATATAATTTATAGAATAATATTATGGCCTATACAATTGCATTTTTCGGCACAAAGCCTTATGATGAGTCCTCTTTCAATGACAAAAACAAAGAGTTCGGGTTTGAGATACGCTACTACAAAGGGCATCTGAATAAGAACAACGTACTACTGACACAAGGAGTGGATGCTGTCTGTATCTTTGTGAACGACGTTACCGACGCAGAAGTAATCCGTGTGATGGCAGCCAACGGAGTAAAACTATTGGCACTACGCTGTGCCGGATTTAATAATGTAGATTTAGATGCTGCCGCCGCTACCGGAATTACCGTAGTACGGGTTCCTGCCTACTCTCCTTATGCCGTTGCAGAGTACACCGTAGCTCTTATGCTATCGCTAAACCGAAAAATTCCCCGTGCTTCCTGGCGTACCAAAGATGGTAATTTCTCCCTGCACGGTCTGATGGGATTCGATATGCACGGAAAAACTGCAGGAATCATCGGCACAGGCAAAATCGCGAAAATACTGATTCACATCTTAAAAGGCTTTGGGATGAACATATTGGCTTACGACCTCTATCCGGATCACAACTTCGCCCGTGAAGAACAAATAGTTTACACTTCATTGGACGAACTATATCACAATTCGGATATCATCTCTTTGCATTGCCCGCTCACCGAAGCGACCAAATACCTGATTAATGACTACTCTATCAGCAAAATGAAAGACGGAGTAATGATTATCAATACCGGCCGTGGACAGCTGATTCATACCAACGCACTGATCGAAGGATTGAAGAACAAAAAAATAGGTTCTGCAGGACTGGATGTATATGAGGAAGAAAGTGAATACTTCTACGAAGATCAATCCGACCGTATTATCGACGATGATGTACTCGCCCGCTTACTTTCATTCAACAATGTGATCGTCACTTCTCATCAAGCTTTTTTCACACACGAAGCGATGGAGAATATTGCTGCGACCACCCTGCAAAACATAAAAGATTTTATCAATCATAAGCCTTTGCTAAATGAAGTGAAGAAATAAAACTTTTAAGCTCCTTTCTTTGTTTACAAAACATATAAACAAATAAGAGAAAGGACAGATTTTATGAAAAAAGTAATACATAAAGCAGATACAAGAGGACATTCCCAGTATGATTGGTTGGATAGTTACCATACTTTTAGTTTTGACGAATACTTCGACTCCAATCGTATCAACTTCGGTGCCCTTCGCGTATTGAATGATGACAAAGTTGCACCCGGAGAAGGTTTTCAGACTCACCCGCATAAGAATATGGAAATCATCTCCATCCCTCTGAAAGGACATCTGCAACATGGAGACAGCAAGAAGAACAGCCGCATCATTACTGTTGGAGAAATTCAGACAATGAGTGCCGGAACGGGAATCTTCCACAGTGAAGTGAATGCAAGCCCTGTAGAACCGGTAGAATTCCTGCAAATCTGGATTATGCCGAGAGAACGGAACACCCGTCCCGTTTATCAGGATTTCAGTATCACAGAGTTGGAACGTCCGAATGAACTGGCAGTCATCGTATCTCCCGACGGCAGTACACCTGCCTCCCTTTTGCAAGACACCTGGTTCTCAATCGGTAAAGTAGAAGCCGGAAAGAAACTGGGTTATCACATGCATCAAAGTCATGCAGGCGTCTATATTTTCCTCATTGAAGGGGAAATTGTAGTAGACGGCGAAGTGTTGAAACGCCGCGATGGTATGGGTGTTTACGATACCAACAGTTTCGAACTGGAGACATTGAAAGATTCACATATTCTATTAATAGAAGTACCTATGTGATTCCATAATTAGAAATTAAGAACTAAAACTGCCAGATAATCTTATGGCGAAATTAAACATAGCAGATATCCGACAGGAATATACGAAAGGCGGGTTGCGGGAAAATGAACTTCCGGGCGACCCGCTTTCGCTTTTCAGTCGTTGGCTACAAGAAGCAATTGACGCAGAGGTGGATGAACCGACTGCTGTCATTGTAGGAACCGTATCTCCTGAAGGGAGACCGTCCACGCGTACCGTATTATTAAAAGGGCTCCATGATGGAAAATTTGTCTTCTATACCAATTATGAAAGCCGTAAAGGCAGGCAATTGGCACAAAATCCGTATATCTCCCTCTCTTTTGTGTGGCACGCCCTCGAAAGACAAATACATATAGAGGGAATAGCGACGAAAGTTCCTCTGGAAGAATCGGATGAATATTTCCGGAAACGTCCTTATAAAAGTCGGGTCGGTGCACGAATTTCTCCCCAAAGTCAACCTATAATAAGCCGAATGCAATTAATACGGTCTTTTGTCAGGGAGGCAGCCCGGTGGATCGGAAAAGAAGTGGAGAGGCCTGATAATTGGGGCGGATATGCCGTTACCCCTACAAGGATCGAATTCTGGCAAGGACGCCCCAACCGTCTGCACGACCGTTTTCTATATACCCTGCAACCGGATGGGGAATGGAAAATCAGTCGTCTTGCTCCTTGATTTCGTCGATTTTTCTTGGCAACTCCAACTAGAATACGTAATATTGCAACTATAAAATAGTCAGCTTATGACACTGGATTATATTTATCACAGCGGTTTCGCCATCGAAATGGAAGGTGTAACCGTTATCATCGATTACTACAAAGATTCTTCCGAAACGGAACATAACCGGGGAATCGTACATGATTATCTCCTGCAAAGGCCGGGTAAACTATACGTATTGGCCACCCATTTCCATCCCGACCACTTTAACCGTGAGATATTGATCTGGAAAGAACAACGCCCCGACATTCAATATATTTTCTCCAAAGATATCTTGAAGTCCCATCGTGCCAAAGCCGAAGATGCTTTCTATATTAAAAAAGGAGAAACATACGAAGACGAGACAATTCGTATCGATGCTTTCGGCTCAACGGATGTCGGCAGTTCGTTCTTGCTTCACCTGCAAGATTGGAGTATCTTCCATGCCGGCGACTTGAACAACTGGCATTGGAGTGAGGAATCTACTGAAGAAGAGATCCGAAAAGCCAATGGTGATTTCCTTGCAGAAGTTAAATATTTAAAAGAAAAAGCGCCAAACATCGATTTAGTACTATTCCCGGTGGATCGGAGAATGGGAAAAGATTACATGAAAGGGGCAAAACAGTTCATCGAACAAATAAAAACTACTATATTTGTGCCCATGCACTTCAGTGAAGATTATGAGGGGGGAAATGCGCTTCGTAGTTTTGCTGAAAATGCCGGATGCCGTTTTATCAGCATCACCCATCGGGGCGAAAGTTTTGAGATTACCAAATAAACACATGATAATTATGAATAAATTTACGATTCTGTTTCTTACCCTGTTCCTTGCATTGCCGATGGCGATGAAGGCAGATTCTGCAAAAGAGAAGAAAGATGACACCAGGTACCTTGTAGGAGCTGTTCCTGAAGTAGATGGTAAAGTAGTATTTTCCAAAGAGTTCCAGATTCCCGGAATGAGTCAGGCACAAATCTACGACACAATGACAAAGTGGATGGACGAACGTCTGAAAGAAAATAAAAATATTGATAGCCGCATTGTTTTCTCTGACGAAGCAAAGGGGACAATTGCCGGTGTTGGAGAAGAATGGATTGTTTTCAGTTCCAGTGCTCTGTCATTAGACCGTACACTGGTCAACTATCAGATTACCGTTACCTGTAAACCCGGCAACTGCCTGGTAGAGCTTGAGAAAATCCGTTTCACTTATCGCGAAACAGAGAAATACAAAGCGGAAGAATGGATTACTGATAAATATGCGCTCAATAAAGCAAAGACCAAATTAGTGCGCGGCCTGGCTAAATGGCGTAGAAAAACTGTAGACTTCGCAGATGATATGTTTATGGATGTAGCAGTAGCTTTCGGAGCACCTGATACTCGTCCGAAGACAGAGAAAAAGAAGAAAGAAGAAGAGCAACAAAAACCATCTGTTGTGGCCGCTGCCGGTCCGATCGTTATCGGTCAGGGAGGTAAAGTTACCACTACCGAATCTGCTCAAACCACCATTCCTGCGGCTACTTTGACTCCTGCCACTCCGGCTACCAAAGTTGCATCCGATGCATCCGGTTATACAGAAATTGATTTGAAACAAATTCCGGGCGAAGTATATGCCTTAATGGGAAGTGGTAAATTAGTAATCAGTATTGGAAAAGATGAGTTCAACATGACCAATATGACTGCAAATGCAGGTGGTGCATTGGGGTATCAATCAGGAAAAGCTGTTGCATATTGCACACTTTCACCCGACCAACCTTATGATGCTATAGAAAAGGCAGACAGCTATACACTGAAATTGTATGCTCCGAACCAAACAACTCCTTCAGCTGTTATCGAATGTAAGAAAATGCCTTCACAGACAACTCCGCAAGCCGGACAACCCCGTACCTATGTTGGAGAAATTGTGAAACTCTTAATGAAAAAATAAGGAAAATTGCAACAATGGAAATAAAAAGTAAATTTGACCATTTTAATATCAACGTTACAAACCTGGAGCGGAGTATCGCTTTTTATGAGAAAGCACTCGGCTTAAAAGAACATCATCGGAAAGAAGCATCCGACGGTTCATTCACACTGGTTTACCTGACAGATAATGAAACTGGTTTCCTATTGGAATTGACATGGCTCAAAGATCATACTGCTCCATACGAACTGGGGGAAAACGAAAGTCACCTATGTTTTCGTGTAGCCGGTGATTACGATGCAATCAGGGCCTATCACAAAGAAATGAATTGTGTATGTTTTGAGAACACTGTCATGGGGCTTTATTTCATTAATGACCCGGATGATTACTGGATTGAAATACTTCCACAGAAGTGATTTTATATAAAAAGTGGGGGCAGGATAATTATCCTGCCCCCACTTTTTATATCAGAATATGATCCGTTTATTGCTACGATCTTTATTTTTTATGTCGGTTAGCTCTTTTCTTCCGGATATCTGCTTTCATCTTCGCTGCACCCGAACCATGTTGTCCACGAATATACGTCGCTTTTTTCGCTTTCGTTTTCACCTTTTCCTCTTCTTTGGGCTTATCTTTCTTTCCTTTAAAAACGATACCACCCATGATTGCTTCTTCTATACTCATATAATCATTTATTAGTATTCAACATTTCCGATGGCAAAGATAACCCTTTTCTACGGATTTATTTATCTTTGCAAAGTTAACAATCGTAACCACCAATGACAACAACAATTCTTTCTGCAGAAAAGGACCCGATGGGAGCCGCTATTTCTGACTATTTCAACCATCACAGAGCTGATCGTTTGCGGGTATTTTCTTCTCAATTCGAAGAAGATGAAATTCCTGTCAAAGAACTGTTTCGTAGTATACAGTCTATGCCTATACTAGAGCGTACCGCCCTGCAAATGGCTACCGGACGGATTTTGGATGTAGGTGCCGGAAGTGGTTGCCATGCGCTGGCACTTCAGGAAATGGGAAAAGACGTATGCGCCATTGATATTTCTCCCTTATCTGTCGAAGTAATGAAACAACGCGGAGTGAACGATCCCCGTCTCATCAACCTTTTTGATGAAACATTTTCCGAAACATTCGATACGATCCTAATGCTCATGAATGGTTCCGGAATCATCGGACGGCTGAATAATATGCCCGGATTTTTCCAACGGATGAAACGTATTCTCCGCCCCGGTGGATGCATATTTATGGATTCCAGTGATTTGCGTTATCTTTTTGAAGAGGAAGACGGTAGCATAGTCATCGATCTGGCCGGAGATTACTACGGAGAGATCGACTTCCAAATGCAATATAAAGATGTAAAAGGAGACACATTCGACTGGTTATATGTAGATTTCCAGACTCTTAGCTTATATGCTTCCGAATGTGGTTTTAAGGCAGAATTGATAAAAGAAGGCAAACATTACGATTACCTGGTCAAACTTAGCATTGCTTGAAAATGCATTTTCATATAGTGACGGTATGCACTCCGGATAGCGTCACTATATAACCAAAATAGTAACGCCATCACATCAGGATAGCGTTACTATTTTTATATACTCATACATGTTCCGTTAGAAACATCTGATGAAGGTTTTCTTTTATTTCAGCATTTCATTAATTGCCTGCACAAGAGAAGCAAACTCTTCCTCATTATATAAACGAGTCAGCTTTACAATTTTTCCTTCCTTATCAATCAACACGTTTCTCGTTATTCCGGATTCACGTAATGCATATTTCGCAAAGATATCAGCTCCCGGATCCAGTCCTAACGGATAAGTGACTCCGGTAGATTTTGCAAAAGCCAGTACTTTGTCAAGCGGTTCGTCACGGTCAATGCCAATCAGAGCAAAGTCTGCATTATTTTTATGCTTCAACCAAATATCCTTCTCGATAAACGGCATTTCTTTACGGCAAACTCCACACCAGCTTGCAGTGAACTGCAACATGACAACTTTACCACGAAGGGAAGATAAACTCACTTGTTTCCCATCTGTCAAGGTAATTGTGAAATCCGGAGCCATCTCTCCTACCCGAACAATATATCCTGTACTATCTGCCTGAACAGATTTTGCATCCGCAGTTACTTCTACACTATCTGTTGCAACTTCAACATTCGCCGTTCCTTTCTTCTGTCCGGAACAAGCCCATATACCTATGGCTAAAAGCGCCACACTACATACATTCATAATTTTCATTTTCATCTAATCATTGGTAACTTTGCAAATATAAAAAAAGTATGTGATGTATTTGCATTTTTAAAAGAAATTCATACCTTTGCACCCGCAAAAGAAAAACGCCTCTTTAGCTCAGTTGGCCAGAGCACGTGATTTGTAATCTCGGGGTCGTTGGTTCGAATCCGACAAGAGGCTCTCCAGAATGAATGCTGTTTATCACATCAGATAAGCAGCATTTTTTATTAATATCTTCTTTAAGATTTTTGCTTACGAAATACTACCATACCCACAGCCAACAAAATTAAAAGAACTCCAATAGCACTATTCAGGGTAAACAGTTCTTTAAAAACAAAGACACCGATCACAACGGCTGTCAGTGGTTCCATCGCACCTAAAATAGAAGTCAGTGTAGGTCCCGCATACTTAATTGCCCGTACCAAAGTTATATTGGAAATAGCCGTAGCCGGCAATGCAAGTCCTAAAATAATCAGCCATATATAACCGTCTGTCACCAGATGAAGCCCGGAAGTTGCCATAGCTCCTATCAGATAGAGAACAGCTCCCATCCCCATAACATAACACGTCAGTACAGTGGAATTGATTTGAGCGGCTCGTGTTGTTCGAACCCCAATGATGTATCCTCCGTAAGAAAAGACAGAAATGCAAGCCGCCACCAATCCTACTATTGTATGACCACTTTTCGCCTCCAACTCTCCCGATGACAGTAAAGCCGCACCAAACAAAGACATTAAAACAGCAAGCATCACCAAAAGAGATTTCTTTTCGTGAAAGAAAAACATCATTGCCAATGATACAGCCAACGGATACATAAAATGAATAGTCGATGCTACCCCCGTAGCTATATTCTGATAGGCAATGAGCAAACTGAATGAGGTGGTTGCCCGCAACAAACTTAATAAGAAAACGACTAACAAATCTTTCTTTGCCAGCCGGAAATTACATCCCGAACACCATCCAAACAGTGTCAATACAATAGCAGCCACTCCCCAACGATAAGAAAGCACCTCGAAAGCCGAAAAACCGGCCAACAACAGAGTTATAGAAAAAAACGGAGCCAGCCCAAAAGTGGAGGAGGATACCGCCGCATAAAGTATACCTTTAATACGATTCATCGATATATTCAACTAATTCCAGATATTCACAATGCAAAGATTATAAATATTTCTTTAATGCCACCATTAATTTCATTTTTTCAATCGGCTTAACCAGATATTCATTACAGCCGGCCTTTATTGCAGCAATCCGGTCAGAATCGAAAGCATGGGCGGTAAGTGCGACGATAGGCAAACTAGCATTAAATTTACGTATTTCAGCTGTAGCCTTCAAACCATCCAGTACTGGCATTTTCATATCCATCAGCAACAAATCGACATGTCGGCTACGCGCTATTTCCACTGCCTTTTGCCCATTCTCTGCATGCAGTAAATCATAATGATCCTTTAGGATAGTAGACACCAGCTGATAATTACTTTGTATATCTTCAGCTATGAGAATTGTTTTCCGACCGGCACTCTTCTCCATCACTTCGTCATTCGCACCAAACTCTTCTCCGGAGATATTCTCTTCTTTCTTCTCTTCTACCATAGAAAGTGTATCGACTTCACAAGGTAAAAATGCCCAAAACAGCGATCCTTCATTGTGTACCGATTCAAAGCCGACTTTACCTCCCATAGCTTCTGCAATTGCCTTGCAAATAGAAAGTCCAAGTCCGGTACCTTGAGCAAACTCATCAAGTTTCTCAAAACGCTGGAATACTTTTCCTTTTTTATCATCAGCTATACCAATACCGGTATCTTTCACATAAAAATAGACGCCTCCATCCTTACATGCATATCCCATTTTAATAGAACCTTTTGAAGTATATTTGATAGCATTAGTGACATAATTCGTTATAATTTGTGTCACGCGATTACGGTCCAGAGTTACCCGGCAACAGTGATAAGGATTGATTTCAGTCAACACGATATCCGGATTCTTCAGGCGCTGCTTCATGGAAGTAAACATGTTTTCAAAATGTTCGGATAAGTCGAACGGTTCGTATTTCAGTTCTACCGAACCGGCTTCCAGCTTGGATAAATCAAGTATATCATTTATCAGTTTTAGCAATAACTCATTATTACTATTAATAATCTGGATATAGTCCGCCTTTTCTTCTTCTCCGGCATAAGCCATCAACTCCGAAAAACCTACAATAGCATTCAAGGGAGTACGGATTTCATGACTCATATTCGCCAGGAACGCAGATTTCAATTTATCAGACTGCTCTGCCTGATGTTTGGCTTCCTGCAATTCCTTAATCATTTTTTCACGTTCCGTTACATCATCCACGCGAATTACAACACCATCTACAGATCCATCTTCAAGAACTACAGGAGTGGCAAACACTTCAACGGTATGTGCACTGTCCAGTGGGAATTTTATCTGTTCTGTCTGTAATGAAACGAACGCACGCTGCATCACACAATTTTCACAGGGAGAAGTACGATTATGCGCACTCTTATAGCAAAGCTCACCCTTCTTGTAAGCCTCAAAAGAAAGACTTTTCGAGCATAACGAGATATTCTCCCATTGGACCACATATTCCTTCGTAATGTAAGCTAATCCTGAATTAGTATTATTAAGAACCAGTTCATTCTGCCGTACCAAAGCGTCCTGTATTTCTTTATTCTTCAGTAAGGTCAATTCAGTCTGCTTATAAGAATCAATATTCTGCGTCATGCCGAACAGATACTTATAAGGAGCATCGTTCAAAGTAGTGGTTTCAACAAGGCCACGTGTCTCCCACCATTGATAAATGCCATCTCCTTTAAAGTCAACGCGGTATTCCACATCCCATACACCACTTCCTAGTTCTACCGTCTTTTGCAAAGTTTCAGCAAACTTTTGTCGGTCATCAGGATGTACCAAAGTCAGATATTTCTCGACCGAATTAATTTCTGATGCCTTTTTCCCATTTTTATCAAAACCTTCACCGAAACTCACCCTGTTCTTAGCCGGCTCGAAAAACCAGGTGAAGGCATTCATCGCTTCCATAGTGACAGTTAACAGCTGTGCACGACGTTTCTGTTCATTTTGTAAACTCTGATCCCAGCGGGTATTTAACAGAAAGCGCTTTCCATCATCTTCAATTATACTTTTGCGAACAATAGTATCATAGCTGCGTCCATCTTTCAATATAATACGTTCCATTCCGAAATAAGGATTCCCCGTATTGTATACCTCTAAATCTGTTTTCTGAATCCGCTCTACTTCTTCTTCACTCAGCACATCATAAGTAGTTTTATCTTCACTGGTACCAAACATGAGCTTACTCTCTTCATTGCAAAAAACATAGCGGAAATCATTCTCTACATCTTTAATATGAACAGATAACGGAAGATTATTTAATATATTATAGAAGAACTGCTGCTTTTTCTGCACCTCCGTATTATTCTTTCGGGTACCAACATATTTCAATACCTTCTTATTAGAATCAAATTCATAAGGAGCACCGCTTATCGTACAAAATTGCCAGGTTGAGCTATCCGGCAACATAACCCTGCTATCAAAAGAAAAAGAAAAGTCTTCCCCATTGCTCATTCTTTCCATTACTTCAGTAACCTGACTACGGTCATCCGGATGCAAAGTCTCCAGATATAGTGCCATACTAACTGGCTTAGACTGATCGTATCCATTCAGCGGTTCATTATCACTATAAAATAATTTGGCCACTGCATCAAATTCCCAAAACATGATGTTGGCTGCCTTCATAGCAAGCTCCGTTTTCCGGCGACTTTGACGGAGTACCTCTTCACTTTTCACAGTTTCTGTAATATCTTCAAAGATAAAAATGTAATTAACAAACTTGCCATCATTATCATAAAGAGGATTACCATTACATTTCAAATAGCAAGTCCGGGTACGCGTAGAGAAAAAGCGTTTATCGGTTCTCTGTTTATCGAAATCATACAAAAAACTCATCTGTACCGGAACACAACGACGAACTGCTTCCTTCACCACGTCAGGAACCACAGAATTTTCATTTATGTTGAGTTTATTACCAAGAAGCGTTTGCGAGTCAGCGCCAAAAATTCGGCAGAAGCTTTCATTACATCTTACCAGAGTGCCATCGGCTGTGAAGAAACCTATTCCAACAGGAAGTGAATTAAATACAGTTAGTAATTGTTTGTGTTCCATTTCTTTATCCTTGAATAACTTAGAAATAAATATTTTATCTCCGCACTATGCAAATATATACACTTTTACGATTATAATATGATTTTATAGCGAAAATATTATTGCCAGGCTATAATATACAATAAGGGGCTATCCACGATATTGTGAATACCCCCTATCTCAAATGACATCCCGTATATTATCATTTTAAAAAGTACATTTTAATACTCCTCAATGACTGTATTTCCAAAAATATCCTTTTTAATAATTTTCCCATGACCGTTACCATATTCAATTATTTCGTTTCCAAAAATATCTTTTTTAATGGTTGTTCTATTCCCCTTATCATCCTCGATAATAGTATTCCCAAAGATATCTTTTGTAATCGTCTTTCTATTACCTTTGTCATCGCGAATAATAGTATTTCCCAGAATATCTTTCTCTATAGTTTTTCTATTACCCTTATCGTCCCGGATAATGGTATTTCCTAGAATATCTTCTTCAATAGTCTTTCTATTGCCTTTATCATCACGAATAATGGTATTTCCTAGAATATCCTTTTCAATAGTCGTTCTATTACCTTTATCATCACGAACAATGAAATTTCCTAAAATATCCTCTTCGATAGTCGTTCTATTGCCTCTATCATCACGGATAATGATGTTCCCCAAAATATCCTTTTCAATAGTCTTTCTATTGCCTTTATCATCACGAATGATGATATTCCCTAAGATATCCTTTTCAATAGTCTTTCTATTACCATTATCATCACGAATAATGATATTACCTAAAATATCCTTTTCAACAGTCTCTCTCCCTTGGTCAACTCCCGAATACTCGTAATTATCTTCAACAAGATTTGTACCATAGCCCTTTATTATATAAGGAGCCAAAATAAACTGGGCAACAAACAGGATAAATAAAATCTTTTTCATGGCGTTTTTCTTTTGGTTTAGAACAAAAGTAACGCAGGAAAATCAGAATAAATAAGTGAATTCCATAATTGTCAGTAGGGAAAAACCTAAAATAAAGAATGGCTATCTATTGATATTAGCAAGACAAAGATTTATCTATATGACATCGAATTCTACTATCATAAAGGCCCCTAGTAATATAGAATAAAAATAACATAGAAAATCAAAAGAAACTATTCTATTTCTTTGATGCGTTCAACCTGCCTATTCAGAAAGTAATCAGCATATTCATTATAATTTTCTGTTTCATAAAACGCTATCAAGCCTTTTCGATAGTTCAGAATATCGGAATCCTTGGCTGAATACACAGGAATAATACCTGCATTCATCAAAGCAATACTTTCTATCATTCTTGCAGTCCGTTTATTCCCGTCAATAAAAGGTTGCAGACGGGCAAGATTACAATGCAGATATACGGATTTCTCTAATGGATTAGTAAATTCTTCCTGCTGAAAAAGTATCTCACTCAATTTACTTTTTATCTCCTGTTGATTCTTAGGTGGAATATATTCTGTACCACTGATACGAACACCACATGTTCGCAATGATTTTTAAACCACCAAAACAATACCTTTATTTCCAATTGATTAAAACTCCCTTAGCTTCGCTACTGTAAAACAATTATAAAACAAATATTCTGTTAAATCGTTTATTAATAGTCACAAAGACTAAACTGATAATTTTAATTTGCAAAGAAAATAATGGAAAGATTGATTCTATTTCTTCTTTAAGCCATGATAGACAAATACTTCTGCAAAGCGGTTATCTCCGCTTCAACAACCAACTGCTGAAAATCTTCCGCCAGATGTTCCGTGTGTGACTTTTCCAATGCTTTGTAATAGTTGACTTTGGCATCATTACTACCTTTCAAAGTAATAATAACGTAGCCATTGCGAAGAAGGTATAAGTTCATCAACAGTCGGGAAGTACGACCATTACCGTCAATGAATGGATGAATACGCACCAGTTCATCATGCAAGTAAGCCGCTACGAGTACAGGATGCACCTTTTCTTCTTCCATTTGTTGAAAACGGAGCATAAAATCTTCCATCTGCTTCTCGATCAGATAAGGCTGTGGTGGCATATGTGTACTACCTGAAATCATAACGGGAACGGTACGATACTTTCCAGCATTCTCACGGTCTATGCCATGAAGGATAAGAGCGTGTATCTCTTTGATGGTACGTTCGCTTATCTCTATGTCCTGTTTGGCAATATCCTTAATATAATTGATAGCTTCGGTATGATTGATAGCTTCCAAGTGTTCACGCATCGACTTTCCCGAAATCGTAACACCTTCGTTTACTACAAGGGCGGTTTCCTGCAAAGTAAGTGTATTACCTTCTATACGGTTGCTTTCATAAGTATATTCAATATCCAAAGCATCTTGAATCTTCTTCAAAGCTTCTTCGGGAAGTGGGCGCAAAGTAGATAGTTGTTCTTTGAGAACATCTACTTCATTCAGTAATTCTTTAATATCCTCATTCATGGTTACTCTATTTCTTTAATTCGTTCCACTTGCTTATTCAGAAAGTAATCAGCATAAGGAGAATAATCACCCGTTTCGTAAAAGGCGATCAATCCCTTCCTGTAGTTCAGTATATCGGCATCTTTGAAGGAATAGACAGGGATAATGTCGGCATTCATCAAAGCAATGCTTTCCACCATTCGGGAAGTACGTTTGTTCCCATCAATGAAAGGTTGCAACTTAGCTATGTTACAATGAAGATAAACAGCCCGTTCCAATGGGTTGATATATTGCTCCTGCTGACAAAGTGTTGCATTCAACTTAGCCCGAATATCGCGCAAGTCCTTCGGGGGAATATATTCCGTACCACTGATACGAACACCACGTGTTCGCAATAAACCTGATTCCTCATTTGAAACCAGTCCAGTCGAGATAGATTGATGTATCCTAAACAGAGTGCGTTCATCTATGGCTTCTTTGTTGTTTCCTTTATTAATATATTCCAGTTCAAAAATGAATGTGTTATAAAGATTTTTAAGCATCTTGGCATCCTCATACTTCTTTTCAGAAGTGATACCATCTTTCAATAACGCTTCCGTTTCAACATAGGTATAAGTATTGCCCTCTATCTTTCCAGAGTAATAACACCATACCACTGCCAAGTCCTTTATTTCATTAGAATAAAGTTCGGATAACTTAGCCAAAGGACTCTCTAAGATAAATACAGCCTTCTTCTGTTGCTCTTCGTTGAATATTGATTTCATACTTTCGGAGTTTTCTTGATTTGCTTAAAAATAAACTTATCCAAAACTTGCGCCCCTATTTGCGTCCCCTCAAAAACAAAAAACTCCGAAACCCTTTGTTATAAGTAGTTTCGGAGCTTTGCTTGAGGTTCCTGGCGGATTCGAACCGCCGTACACGGTTTTGCAGACCGCTGACTAAGCCACTCATCCAAGGAACCATTATTTCTCGTTTGCGGTTGCAAAGGTAGTACAAATTTTGAAACTACCAACTATCCGCAGCAATTTTTCTTTGTACTTTTTTTCTTTACATCACACTCTCCGCGTTTCTTGTCCATCATATCCTTTAGTTCACAGCCACTTACACAGCTGTCACAAGGATTCTGATTTTCTCGCGTACGACGAAAAAAACGAAATATTCCATATATGACGCGGGCAATGCAGAGTACAACCAGTACTCCGACTACCCAATCTTGCCAATTATTCATACAAACAATCCTCCAATCTGATAAACAGCAAATGATACAAGCCAAGCCAATCCCGTTGTGTAACAAGCAGTAAAGAGCGCCCATTTCCAACTACCCGATTCCTGTTTTATAGCCGCTATCGCCGCAATACACGGGAAGTAAATCAATACAAACAACATATAACAGAAAGCAACCAATGGAGTAATCGGAATTCGTTCTGCCAAACTTACTGAATCAGCATCCGGATCATCTGCATATAAGACACCTAATGTACTTACTACCAATTCTTTCGCTCCCACACCGGAAAGCAGGCCAATACCTAGTTTCCAATCAAATCCCAGTGGTTTTATAACTGGCTCTATACCACGTCCCAATTGGCCGATATAAGAATTTTCCTGCTGCTCGGCAACTGTTTCATAAGCATCATGATTCGGATAATACCCCAAGAACCAGATTATAATAGAAGCAATCATAATAATGCCTCCCATCTTTTTCAAATACTGCGCTCCCTTTTCCCATGTGTGACGGAAGATCGATTTTGCTGTCGGCATCCGGTAAGGTGGAAGTTCCATCACAAATGGAGTATCATCACCCTTCACCAGAAACTTGCTAAACAAGCGGGCCATTACCACAGCCAGTACAATACCAATCACATAAATACTTAACAACACCAGACTTGCATTGTTCGGGAAGAAAGCACCCACCAACAATAAATAAATTGGCAGACGCGCACTGCAAGACATCAAAGGATTTACCAACATTGTAATAAGACGGCTCTTCCGGTTCTCAATAGTACGGGAAGCTATAATAGCAGGTACATTGCATCCAAATCCCATAATCAAAGGAATGAATGATTTTCCGTGCAATCCCATTTTATGCATGATTTTATCCATGATAAAAGCTGCACGAGCCATATAACCCGAATCTTCCATAAGAGAAATGCAGAAATACAAAATCAAGATATTCGGCAAAAAGACAATAACCGCTCCTACCCCACCAATAATTCCATCAATCAGCAAATCTTTAAATGGGCCTTCCGTCATATTATTGCGCAACAAGTCACCAATCTGCTCAACAAGCCATTCAATCCCCATCATCGGATATTCTCCAATGACAAACGTACCTTCAAACATCAGATACATAAAAAGGAAGAAAATAGGAAATCCCCAGACACGGTGAGTTACGATCGAATCCAGCACTTTTGTTGTCTGCGCCTGCTCCAAGTGATTATCCGTGAATGTCTCTTTCAGTGCACCACTGATAAATCCATATTTAGCATCCGTAATAGCCGATTCACAATCCTCATTCATTGTATCCTGAACACGCTTCGACATCTTGTCACGGACATGGAATATCTCATCCGCATTTGGCAATGTGCGCACAATGCGCTCAATGTCAGGATCATTCTCCAACAATTTAATGGAGAGGAAACGGGTAGAATATTTATGACGGATAAATTCGTTTTTGGACACTTCACTTTTTACAGCTTCAATCGCTTTTTCGATATCAGGACCATGATTGATATGAATATGCCGGAAGACACGCCCCGTCTTTTTATGTTCACGTACATAATCTTCCAAATGCTCTTCCTCGTGGTTCTTACGATCTTCCAGAGAATCATGCCATTCGGTCAAATCCTTAAGAACTTCCGGATTCATATTTCCCTGTTTATCGAAGAAGTCTACTCCTTCATACAGATTGATAACAACATGAAACAAGGTATCCAATCCACGATTTTTCTTACTGACAGTAGGCAACATCGGCACCCCGAACAACTTACTCAACAGATGATAATCCAATATATTTCCACTGGCTTCCAACTCATCATAAATATTCAGAGCTACCACCATGCGGACATTCATATCTATCAATTGAGTAGTCAGATATAAGTTTCGCTCCAGATTAGAGGAATCGACTACATTAATAATCACGTCCGGAGTTTCATCGATAATATGACGACGCACATAGATTTCTTCCGGCGTATAAGCAGACAAAGAATAAGTTCCCGGCAAATCGACAATACGGAAATGATAGCCTTCGAAATCAAAATAACCTTCTTTGGCATCCACGGTTACGCCGCTGTAGTTTCCAACATGCTCATGAGCACCGGATGCAAGATTAAATAAAGAAGTCTTGCCACTGTTCGGGTTTCCGACCAAAGCAACATTAATGGTACGGCGTTTACCTAACGCCAACCGTTTCATATCTTCTTCTTTTACTGAAAGGTCTTCAGGCAATCCTTCATGATAAACGGTCTTCTCGGCCAGTTTCTTTGCTTCTTCTTCGCTGATAACTTCGATCATTTCAGCTTCCTGACGACGAAGAGAAATTTCATAACCTAAAACTTTATATTTTATGGGATCTTTTAGCGGAGCATTCAACAGCACTTCAACCGTTTTACCTTTAATGAAGCCCATCTCCACAATACGTTTACGAAAACCACCGTGCCCCAATACCTTTACAATAACACCTTTTTCTCCTGTTTTTAATTCGGACAAACGCATAACTCTCAAAATTTTTGGCAAAGATAATTCATAACTTCGGAGCATGCAAATTATTTAGAATGTTTTTAAATAGCAGCTTTTTTCATCCTCTAAAAGATTCAGAAAAAATAAAAAAACTTATTGATAAACTCGTATCTTTGCAGGTATGATACAACAACGCGTTACAAAATATATAGAAAAGGAACATTTATTCTCACCGGATGATAAAATCCTGATCGCATTGAGTGGTGGTGCCGACTCGGTGGCATTACTATATATTCTGCATACAGCAGGCTATCATTGCGAAGCCGCACATTGTAATTTCCACCTGCGAGGCGAAGAGTCAGACCGGGACGAGTTATTTGTCCGCCAACTTTGCGAAAGAATGGAAATCCATTTACATACCATTGATTTCAACACGACCCAATATGCAACGGAAAAACACATTTCGATTGAAATGGCCGCACGGGAACTCCGCTACCAATGGTTCGAGAAAATTAGAAAAGAATGTCAGGCAGATGTTGTCGCTGTGGCCCATCACCAGGATGATAGCATAGAAACTATACTACTTAACCTGATTCGGGGAACAGGAATTACCGGTCTGTTAGGAATCCGCCCCCGCAATGGAGCCATCGTACGCCCTCTGCTTTGTATCAACCGGGAAGAAATAATTCGTTACCTGCAAAACATCGGACAAGATTATGTGACAGACAGTACCAATCTGGAAGACGAATATACCCGCAATAAAATTCGGCTCAACCTCCTTCCCCTCATGCAGGAAATTAATCCGTCAGTCAAAAACACTCTGATAGATACGAGTAATTATCTGAATGATGTAGCCACTATATATAATAAATGTATAGAGGAAACTAAAAAGAAAGTCATTACAGCAGAAGGTATCCGAATCAGTGATTTAGTAAAGGAATCGGCACCCGAAGCCATCTTATTCGAAGTCCTGCATCCTCTAGGATTCAATTCCGCACAAATCAAAGATATCGCCCATTCGCTTCATAGCCAACCGGGCAAGCAATTCTGTAGCAAAGAATGGAGAGTGATAAAAGACAGAGAATTCCTATTAATAGAGACAGTTGAATCTGAAAATGAAACTCTTCTTCCTTTTCAAATTATCAAAGAAGAAAGAGAATACACCCCGGATTTTCTCATTCCACGCGAAAAGGAAATTGCCTGTTTTGATGCCGACAAACTGAATGGAGAAATTCATTACCGAAAATGGCAGCCGGGAGACACTTTTATTCCTTTTGGAATGAAAGGAAAGAAAAAAATAAGCGATTATCTGACCGACCGCAAATTTTCTATCAGCCAAAAAGAACGCCAATGGGTACTCTGTTGTGGAGAACACATCGCATGGCTGATAGGCGAACGAACAGACAACCGCTTTCGTATTGATGAAACGACTAAGCGCGTCGTGATTTACAAAATAGTCTGAGGCAACTTCTGTTTCTTGAAGCAATCTGATAACAAAGCTGCAAAAGGAGTATCATACACCCTTGCTTTCCTAACACAAGCTTTTACACAAGCGCAACATTTGATACATTTAGCCTCATCCGTATGTAGCTCGTCCCCTTTCGTTATAGCCCCTGCCGGACAACGGACCACACATAACCCGCAATGGGTACACAAATCCTCATCTTCCACCCAAGGAACACGGGGAAGCGGTGTACCACTTTTACGTAACTTGATGACTTTCCTCAAAAAACGGAACAAAGGAAAGAATGGTTGACTCGGACGTTTGATGGCACGTACATCCACCGGATAAAGGGTATCCATACTATCAGCTGTCTGTATTTTTTCCATGATTTTCTTCCCAAACTCCGCAGCAAAGGCTAAATCCGATTCATCAGGACGTCCCACTGCAATCGGGTATTTGTCGGTACTATATGAATGTTCTCCAATAAAAGTTGCCCCGGCAATTACTTTAAATCCATGAGGAATAGCAAAAGCATCCAATTCCATTAAAGCTTTTTCATAAGCGCGATTTCCGTAAACCACTACCAAAACGGTAGGAGTATCCACACCACGGATATACTGCAAACGTTCCATTGCCAAAGGAGCGACATGTCCTCCATACACAGGCACTACAATAATAGCCAAAGAAGATGTAGGAATTACAATTTCATCCGCAATCTGCTGCGTTACATTAATAGGAAAAATATTTTTTATGCCCGTCCCGTGAACAATCGCCTCCGCAACTTGTTTAGATGTGTGTGTAGGCGAAAAATAAATTAAATGAGCTTCATTTACTGTCATACTATTTTCTTTTATGTAGCAAAGATACACTTTTACGTGGAAAAAAATGTTTGATTGTTCATGAAACCAAAAAAAATTATTATCTTTGCCCCGTTGAAACATTCTACGATTCAACATATACATCCCTAATTCAGAATAAAAAACAAAACGTATGCTCGCATATCTGTAGCCATGAGCTGTAGTAATGCTGTCCATAATTCAGCAAAAAAAGAAATATTAATAACTTACCATACTATATGTATAACATTATCCAATTAAACGACAAAAATCTGTCGGAACTTCAAGTTATTGCCAAAGAGTTAGGCATAAAAAAAGCAGACTCATACAAAAAAGAAGACCTTGTTTATAAAATACTCGATGAACAGGCCATTGTAGGAGCTACAAAGAAAGTTGCCGCAGATAAGCTAAAAGAAGAACGCAAAAATGAAGAACAAAAGAAAAAGCGTTCACGGGTAGCTCCTACCAAAAAAGAAGACAAAGTGGTTTCCGCAACAAAGAGTGGAGAGGCTAACAAGACAAAAGAGGCCGCTCCTGTAAAAGCTGCACCACAACCTTCCAAGAAAGAAGAAAGTACAAACAAAGAAAAAGAAACTGTTGTTGTAGAAGCTAAAGCAGAAAACACTGCTACTCCCAAGCGTAAAGTAGGCCGTCCCCGTAAGAGCTCTGACGCAGAAGAGAAAAAAGAAGTAGAAAATGCAAAACCGGCAGCACCCAAAGTAGTGGAACCTAAACCGGTTGTTGCAGAGAAAGCTACTGGTACTACGGAAAAGCCAGCTCCGGTACAACAGCAAACAGCCGAGAAGAAAGCAAAAAACAAACCAGCTGCAGAAGCAAATAAACCTGTTGCAGAAACAAATAAACCGGCTACTGAACCTAACAAACCTGTTGTAGAGAAAAAGGTAATAGATAAACCACAAAAGAAAGCTGCACCCGTTATCGACGAGGAAAGCAATATCTTATCCAGCGTTGACGACGATGATTTTATTCCAATCGAAGATCTGCCTTCTGAAAAAATAGAGCTTCCTACCGAATTATTCGGAAAATTCGAAGCTACTAAAACAGAATCAGCACAGACAGCACCGGAACAGCCATCTCATCCTCAACAGCAACAACAATCTCAACAGCAGCAGTCCCAGCAGCAACGTCCGCGTATTGTTCGCTCACGTGACAATAACAACGGCAATAACAATGCTAACAACAATGGCAATAACGCCAATAATAACAATAGCAACAATAATAATTTCCAGCGTAACAACAATAACCAGAATCAGGTTCAGAACCCAAACCCAAATCAAAATCAGAACCCGAATCAGAACCAAAACCAACAACGCTTACCGATGCCACGTGCCGCTCAGCAGAACAATGCGGGTGAAAACCTTCCGGTACAACAACAGCAGCAGGAACGCAAGGTTATTGAGCGCGAAAAGCCTTATGAATTCGACGATATTCTCAACGGAGTAGGTGTTTTGGAAATTATGCAGGACGGATACGGATTCCTCCGTTCTTCCGACTATAACTACCTTTCTTCTCCGGACGATATTTACGTATCACAGTCTCAAATCAAACTATTTGGTCTGAAAACCGGTGATGTAGTAGAAGGAGTTATCCGTCCACCCAAAGAAGGAGAAAAATATTTCCCATTGGTAAAGGTTTCGAAGATCAACGGACGTGATGCAGCTTTCGTTCGCGACCGTGTTCCTTTCGAACATCTGACACCTCTCTTCCCGGATGAAAAGTTCAAACTTTGCAAAGGCGGTTATTCAGACTCTATGTCTGCCCGTGTCGTCGATCTTTTCGCTCCTATCGGTAAAGGCCAGCGTGCATTGATCGTTGCCCAGCCAAAGACAGGTAAGACCATCTTAATGAAAGATATCGCCAACGCTATCGCAGCCAACCACCCGGAAGTTTACATGATTATGTTGCTGATTGACGAACGTCCGGAAGAAGTAACAGACATGGCTCGCAGCGTTAATGCAGAAGTAATCGCTTCTACTTTCGACGAACCGGCAGAACGCCACGTAAAAATTGCAGGTATCGTATTAGAAAAGGCAAAACGTCTGGTAGAATGTGGTCACGATGTAGTTATCTTCCTTGATTCTATCACTCGTCTGGCTCGTGCATACAATACAGTATCTCCTGCATCCGGTAAAGTTCTTTCCGGTGGTGTGGATGCAAATGCACTTCATAAACCTAAACGCTTCTTCGGTGCTGCCCGTAATATTGAAAACGGTGGTTCACTGACCATTATTGCTACCGCATTGATTGATACTGGTTCTAAAATGGACGAAGTTATCTTCGAAGAATTCAAGGGTACAGGTAACATGGAGTTGCAGCTCGACCGCAATCTATCCAACAAACGTATCTTCCCGGCAGTCAACATTACTGCATCCAGCACTCGTCGCGACGACCTGTTGCTTGATAAAACAACTCTTGACCGCATGTGGATATTACGCAAATATCTTGCCGACATGAATCCGATCGAAGCAATGGACTTCGTTAAAGACCGTCTGGAAAAAACCAGAGACAACGACGAATTCCTGATGAGCATGAACAGCTAATCAACAGCAAACTTATAAATGAACGGTGAACAAACTGCGCCATAACAAGTGCAGTTTATTCACCGTTTTCTTTTTCTGTAACCCGTTTTATGACTTATCACCTGCCGTTTATCACTTATCATTCCACCTCCATCACCGATAGTTACCCCTAACCGCCTGCCACACCTTTCATTTTTGTACAAAATACTTTCATTTGCGTCCAAAACTGCTACCTCGCCCTTTTTTACGTTTCCTTTTTTCCTACTTTTGCTTCCAAATCAAATATTACTTAATTCTAACCAGTAATGAAAACTATTTATCCATTCATGGGATTAGCCCTGTGCGGCGTGACAGCACAAGCTCAAGAAAAGCCCAATTTCCTGATTATCCAGTGCGACCATCTGACACAACGCGTTGTGGGAGCTTACGGACAAACACAAGGCTGCACCCTCCCTATTGACGAAGTCGCTTCACGAGGAGTTATCTTCTCCAATGCTTATGTAGGCTGCCCTCTCAGCCAACCCTCACGCGCTGCTTTATGGAGTGGCATGATGCCTCATCAAACCAATGTACGCTCCAACTCCAGCGAACCTACCAACCCGCGTATTCCCGAAAATGTACCGACATTAGGAAGTCTTTTCTCTGAAAACGGTTACGAAGCCGTACACTTCGGAAAAACGCACGACATGGGTTCACTTAGAGGATTTAAGCATAAAGAACCGGTAGCCAAGCCATTCACTGATCCGGAATTCCCGGTCAATAACGACAGCTTCCTGGACGTAGGAACATGTGAAGACGCTGTTGCTTATCTAAGTAATCCGCCGGAAGAACCATTCATCTGTATCGCTGATTTTCAGAACCCTCACAATATCTGTGGATTTGTAGGAGCGAACGAAGGAGTACATACCGACCGCCCCATTAGCGGAACCCTTCCGGAACTACCGGCCAATTTCGATGTAGAAGATTGGAGCAATATCCCTAAACCGGTACAATACATCTGCTGCAGTCATCGCCGCATGACCCAGGCCTCTCATTGGAATGAAGAGAATTACCGTCATTACATTGCCGCTTTCCAACACTATACCAAGATGGTTTCCAAACAAGTAGACAGTGTATTGAAAGCCCTCTACTCCACTCCTGCCGGAAAAAACACAATCGTTATTATCATGGCTGACCATGGTGATGGAATGGCTTCACACCGCATGGTGACCAAACATATCAGCTTCTACGATGAAATGACCAACGTACCGTTTATCTTTGCAGGCCCCGGCATCAAACAACAGAAAAAGCCCATAGACCAAGTATTGACACAACCTACACTGGATCTTCTGCCTACCCTTTGTGATTTGGCAGGAATTCCTGTTCCGGCCGAAAAACCGGGAATCAGCCTTGCACCTATATTAAAAGGAGAAAAACAGAAAAAAACTCACCCCTATGTAGTTTCTGAATGGCATAGCGAATATGAATATGTCGTTACTCCCGGACGTATGGTACGCGGACCGAGATACAAGTACACTCACTATCTGGAAGGTAACGGAGAAGAGCTATATGATATGAAAAAGGATCCGGGAGAACGCAAGAATCTCGCCAAAGACCCTAAATACAGTAAAGTTCTCGCCGAACACCGCGCCATGCTTGATGATTACATCACCCGTACCAAAGATGATTACCGGAGTTTAAAAGTAGATGCCGATCCACGATGCAGAAACCATACTCCCGGCTACCCCAACCACGAGGGCCCTGGAGTACGAGAGATACTCAAAAGAAAATAAATTATAAAAAAGAGTGAAGATTTCTTTGTAATCTTCACTCTTTTTAGTTCTTTTGCAGATAAACTTACAAGCAAGCAATTCTTATATCAAGTGAAAAAACACAGACGTCATATAATTGCAATAGTCGTAACCGCATTAATATCGGTCACCTTATATGCTGCACGCACAAATTCAGAGCGTCTTTCTTTATTACAACCTTTACTTGAATACAATCATCCATTCAGTCCGGACGCCCCTGTCGACAGCATCATTGCCTGGGAAAAACTTTTAGAACCGGAATTACAAAAGGAACAACAATACCCACTCCTATTCCAGATAAATCTGCTGGCCGTTCAGGCTTTAATAGCAAAAGGTAACATCAGTCTTGCCATCAATCAGGCCAACCAGATGTATCAAAAAGCTAGAGAAATGAACTATCCTTTGGGAACAGCACTCGCATTACACGCCATTGGAAATGCTTATTTAAGCTCGTCAACACCACAAGCCGCCATCGAATCGTATAAAGAAGCATTAGAAGTGATCCAGAAAATACCTCATGCCAACCAATACGCCAAAACACTCTTACCCCAACTCATTCTGACCAAGCTCAAATATCATCAAATGACAGATATAGAAGATTATATTGGGGAACTCGAATCAGTTACTGACAAGGGTGGGAATCCCCAAGACGATTTTCATCTAGTTTACTGCCAGGCATTCTACCGTATTCAGACACACCATCTTCCTGAAGCATTAAGCTATATACGACAAGCCGAACAAATCAGCCGGGAGTATCAGTACCCATATTTTCATTTAATGATTAAATACCTGTACTCTTCTTATTACACTGAATCCAAAGAATACATCCAGGCATTAACCACACTTAATGAATTACTCTCACATACAAAAGCGGCCGGCTCATACACATCCCTGCAGGTACAAAAGGATCGGGCACACATACTTGCCCTAATGGGAAAAAGCAAGGAAGCATGTGAAGCTTATGAAATATTCAATACATACAAAGATTCTTTGGATGCAATGAATTACATTCGCCAAATCAACGAATTACACACCCTCTACCAAATAGACAAAAACGAACTGGACAACTTAAACAGGCAGAAGACAATTCTTTTCTGGAGTTGGTTTACCATCCTATTCATAGTCATACTGATTGTATTTTTCATCCTTTTGGTCAGACGAGGAAATAAAAAACTGCGCCAATCGCAGCAGGAACTGGAACAAGTGAAAAAGCAAGAAGAAAATTCCATCCGGACAAAGAGCCTTTTCCTTTCCAACATGAGCCATGAAATTCGCACGCCGCTCAATGCATTGTCCGGCTTCTCCTCCATCCTGACGGAAGAATCCATCGACAACGAGACCCGGAAACAGTGTAGCGATATTATTCAGCAAAATTCAGAACTGTTACTCAAGCTGATTAACGACGTAATCGACTTGTCCAGTCTCGAAGTGGGCAAGATGAAATTCAAATATGAGCGATGTGATGCAGTAACAATATGCAGAAACGTTATCGACATGGTTGAGAAAATAAAACAAACGAATGCAAACGTCCGTTTTTCAACCTCTCTCCATTCATTAGAACTGACGACAGACAATGCAAGGTTGCAACAATTATTAATCAACCTTCTCATCAATGCAACCAAATTTACTCCACAAGGCTCCATCACCATGGAACTGGAAAAACAGACAGAAGATACAGCACTGTTTTCTGTGACCGACACCGGCTGCGGTATCTCTCCGGAGAATCAGAATAAAATATTCAACCGTTTTGAGAAACTGAATGAAAATGCTCAAGGCACAGGACTCGGTTTGTCTATCTGCCAACTCATTATCGAGCAGCTGGGCGGTAAAATATGGATTGACTCCAATTATAAGGAAGGAGCCCGTTTCCTGTTCACACACCCTATTTGCCATGAGCAATCAGGAAAGGAGGAAGCCGAATGAAACAAGTCCTGCTCCTGTTCCTTCTATTATGCTGCACCCTCACCGGAAAAGCCAATACCGAGATTGTTTGGGAATCCGATAGCCTGATAAAGGTGTTGCAAACATTACCGTACGATACAACACGGCTGAATGTTCTCAATCAAATCATCAGAATAGAACAAAACAACCAGCAATGTATCCAATATTCAGATGCATTAATGAAAGAAGCATTGCAACTGGAAAATGACAAATATGCCGGTCTGGCTGCTTACTACCATATCTTATACTATTACAATCGTAATAATCAAGACAGTGTAGCGAAATGGCTCACCATAATGGAGCCTCATGCCCGGAAATCAGATTTATGGAACTACTTCTTTGATGCCAAACGTTTCCAGATAGACCTGTACACATTCAACGAACAATACGAACTTGCTATTAACGAATCTCAAAAGATGCAACAGCAAGCCTCCCAAATGAATAGTAACCGGGGCAGTATAGCCGCCTATCAATGCCTGAGTAATGCATATATCGGCAGTCAGCGCTGGGATAAAGGAATAGAAGCACTGGAGGCTGCCTACCAGCTACTCACTCCAACAGAAAATCCGGTGGTCCGTATCTCGGTATTATCACAGTTAGTATCCGTTGTCAAAGAAAAGAAAGATAATAAAAAACTACTCAAATACCTGCAGGAACTGGAAAACACTCTTCATAACCACATCAGCGCGAACCCATCCTTAAAAGCGGGATTTTCCGATGTATACCTGTTCAATGAACTGTTCTACAGCTATTATTACCTGAATACCCATCAGCCGCAACAAGCTTATGAACATCTCGTAAAATCTAAAGAATACCTGGACGAGAATACTTATTTCATGTATAAAGTACTCTATTTCGACACATTTGCCAAATATTACCAGGCAATTGGAGCCTATCAACAGGCATCGGATTATATCGACACGACACTGACGATGTTGAAGAAAGACTTCACAAGCGACTATGCCGAACAACTACTCGAAAAGGCCAGAATATGGAAACAGGCAGGGCAAAGCGGAAAAGCCATCCCTCTGTATGAGCAGGCACTCGCCATCAAAGACTCGACAGCCACTGTACTTTCAAACAATCAGATGGCACAAATACAAAGCAAATACAATATCGAAAAAACAGAACTGGAGCAAAAAAGGGAAAACAACCGGATCCAGCTCACCTATCTGATCTTTATATTTGTCATCCTGATTCTGCTTTTTATCTTTATGGCGCGACTCTTTATGGTACGGAAAGCACTTAAATACGCGGAAAACGAAATCCGGAAAACAACAGAAAACGTGCGGAAGACCAATGAAATAAAAAATCGCTTCCTGTCCAACATGAGCTATAACATCCGTACCCCACTCAACAATGTGGTCGGTTTCTCACAACTCATAGCCAGCGAACCCAACATAGACAAGGAAATAAGGCAAGAATACTCAAACATCATCCACAAAAGTTCGGAGAAGTTAATGAGACTTGTCAATGACGTTCTCGACTTATCCCGTTTGGAAGCTCAAATGATGAAGTTCCAGTTGCAAGACTATGATGCCACTACCCTATGCAAGGAAGCATGCAGCATGGCTCAGATGAGAAACGAAGAAACAGGTATCCAGATTGAATTTTCCAGTGAAACGGACGCCCAAATCCATACCGATATAATGCGACTGACGCAGGCCTTGATTAGCGCACTGGTGTACCCGCAAGAACACCGGCAAGCACGAATCATCCGGTTCACTTTAAGCCAGAATGAAGACATGCTCCGTTTCCGGATCACTAATTCACCTTTGGCAGACCATGCATTCGTATCACAGGAAACCATCATCCGGCATGATATCAACCTGTTGTTACTAAAACATTTCGGAGGAAACTATCTCGTCAATGATAAAACTCCCGAAGGTCCGGAAATTGTTTTCATCTACCCCATCGTTTCCGAATCGAAATAAAGCACTATCTTTGCAAAGTGTAAACTTAAACACTTAATTATGTACACCAACAAACAGATTTGGAGTGTCAGTTATCCGATACTACTAAGCTTGCTGGCACAAAATGTCATCAATGTCACCGACACAGCATTCCTCGGACACGTGAGTGAGGTAGCCCTTGGAGCATCAGCTATGGGCGGGTTATTTTATATATGCGTATTCACCATCGCATTCGGATTCAGTACCGGTTCGCAGATAGTCATCGCACGACGCAACGGCGAAGGGCGCTATTCGGATGTCGGTCCCGTCATGATTCAAGGAGTCATGTTCCTGTTCGTGATGGCACTGCTGCTATTCGGATTCACCAAAGCATTCGGCGGAAACATCATGCGTTTGCTGGTTTCTTCAGAATCCATCTACGAAGGAACGATGGAATTTCTGGACTGGCGTATTTACGGATTCTTTTTCTCGTTCATCAATGTCATGTTCCGTGCATTGTATATCGGCATTACACGTACTAAAGTACTAACCGTCAATGCCATCGTCATGGCATTAACCAATGTCGTACTGGATTACGCATTAATTTTCGGCAAGTTCGGTTTGCCGGAAATGGGCATCAAGGGAGCAGCTATCGCCTCCGTACTGGCAGAAGCTTCCTCCATTCTCTTTTTCGTCATTTACACATACCTCACCGTCGATTTGAAGAAATACGGCCTGAACCGCCTGCGCACATTCGACCCGGCATTACTGATGCGAATACTTAGTATCTCCTGTTTCACCATGCTGCAATATTTCCTGTCAATGGCTACCTGGTTCGTATTCTTTGTAGCCGTAGAACGGTTGGGACAACGGGAACTGGCGATTGCCAATATCGTCCGGAGTATCTACGTCGTACTGCTAATTCCGGTCAATGCACTGGCTACAACCACCAACAGCCTTGTCAGCAACGCCATCGGTGCAGGAGGTATCCAGCACGTGATGCCGCTCATCAATAAAATTGCCCGGTTCTCCTTTTTCATCATGCTGGGACTAGTAGCGGTGTCAGCACTATTTCCGCAGTTCCTACTCTCCATCTACACCAGTGAGGCGGCACTCATTACAGAATCCGTGCCCTCGGTATACGTTATTTGCTTTGCCATGCTTATCGCATCCGTAGCCAACGTGGTGTTCAACGGCATCTCCGGAACAGGAAATACACAAGCAGCCCTGTTGCTCGAAACAATTACAATCATCATCTACGGATCTTACATTGTTTTCATCGGAATGTGGCTGAAAGCACCAATCGAAATCTGCTTTACAATTGAGATTGTGTATTATAGCTTACTGTTGATAACAAGTTATATTTATCTCAAAAAAGCAAAATGGCAGAATAAAAAGATATAAATACAAGAGATTTTTGTACATTTGCAAGCTCAAATAAAGAGCAGACGGAAAAGTCTCTCTTTCGGCCAAGTAAATTGTAATTAGTAATTCGTAATTAAATAACTATGTTCGATAATTTAAGTGAAAGACTAGAACGGTCATTCAAGATTCTGAAAGGTGAAGGCAAAATCACCGAAATCAACGTGGCGGAGACGCTGAAAGACGTACGTAAAGCACTTCTCGACGCCGACGTAAACTACAAGGTTGCAAAGAATTTCACGGATACGGTGAAAGAAAAAGCGCTTGGCCAGAACGTTCTTACGGCTGTGAAGCCAAGCCAGTTGATGGTGAAGATCGTGCATGATGAACTTACACAATTGATGGGTGGAGAGACAGCCGAGATCAACATCGACGCCCGTCCGGCAGTAATCCTGATGTCAGGTTTGCAGGGTTCGGGTAAAACCACCTTCTCCGGTAAACTGGCACGGATGCTGAAAACCAAGAAGAACCGTAAGCCATTATTGGTGGCTTGTGACGTTTACCGTCCGGCAGCTATCGAACAGTTGCGTGTATTGGCAGAACAGATTGAAGTACCGATGTACTGCGAACTGGACAGCAAGAATCCGGTAGAAATCGCACAACACGCCATTCAGGAAGCCAAAGCCAAAGGATACGACCTCGTTATCGTCGATACAGCCGGACGTCTGGCAGTAGACGAGCAGATGATGAACGAGATCGCCGCTATCAAAAAAGCAATCAACCCGGACGAAATTCTGTTCGTGGTAGACTCCATGACCGGTCAGGACGCTGTAAACACAGCTAAAGAATTCAACGAACGTCTGGACTTCAACGGTGTGGTACTGACCAAACTCGATGGTGATACCCGCGGTGGTGCGGCTCTTTCTATCCGCTCGGTAGTGAACAAACCGATTAAATTCGTAGGTACAGGTGAAAAGCTGGAAGCAATCGACCAGTTCCACCCTGCCCGTATGGCCGACCGTATTCTCGGTATGGGTGACATCGTTTCATTGGTAGAACGTGCACAGGAACAATACGATGAAGAAGAAGCCAAACGCTTACAGAAGAAAATTGCCAAAAACCAATTCGACTTCAACGACTTCCTTAGCCAGATTGCACAAATCAAGAAAATGGGTAATCTAAAAGACCTCGCTTCCATGATTCCGGGAGTAGGAAAAGCAATCAAAGATATTGATATTGACGACAATGCTTTCAAGAGCATCGAAGCCATCATTTATTCCATGACTCCGGCAGAACGTTCCAATCCGGAAATACTGAACGGTTCACGCCGTACGCGTATCGCCAAAGGTAGCGGAACGACTATCCAGGAAGTGAATCGCCTATTGAAACAGTTCGACCAGACACGCAAAATGATGAAAATGGTGACTAGCAGCAAAATGGGTAAGATGATGCCTAAGATGAAAAAGTAATCATTCTGTAGATCCAAATCTAATGATAAGTAAAAAGAGGGAGTTTCGGCTCCCTCTTTTTTTTATACCACCCATCTCTTGACAAAAATTCCAATCCCTTTGGAGAGTTCAGTTATTTATTTTACTTTTGTCCATCACCAATAAATACTCTGAAAATATGACTCTGATAGACGGAAAAGCAATTTCCGAACAAGTAAAACAAGAGATTGCAGCCGAAGTAGCCGAAATGGTGGCTCATGGCGAAAAACGCCCGCACCTGGCCGCTATTCTTGTAGGACACGATGGTGGTAGCGAAACTTATGTAGCTGCCAAAGTAAAAGCCTGTGAAGTATGTGGATTCAAGTCTTCCCTCATCCGTTATGAAAGTGACGTGACCGAAGAAGAACTGCTTGCCAAAGTACGTGAACTAAACGAAGACGACGACGTGGACGGCTTTATCGTACAACTTCCCTTACCCAAGCATATCTCCGAACAGAAAGTAATCGAAACAATTGATTACCGTAAAGACGTAGACGGTTTCCATCCGATCAACGTAGGCCGTATGTCCATCGGGCTTCCGTGTTACGTATCCGCTACTCCCAACGGTATCCTCGAATTGTTGAAACGTTATAATATAGAAACTTCCGGAAAAAAATGCGTCGTACTCGGACGCAGCAATATTGTCGGCAAACCGATGGCTGCCCTGATGATGCAGAAAGCCTATCCGGGCGATGCCACAGTAACCGTATGCCACAGCCGTAGCAGAGACCTGGTAAAAGAATGCCAGGAAGCTGATATTATTATCGCTGCTTTGGGACAACCGAACTTTGTAAAAGCCGAAATGGTGAAAGAAGGCGCGGTAGTTATTGACGTAGGTACTACTCGTGTGCCGGATGCAACCAAAAAATCTGGTTTTAAACTGACCGGCGACGTGAAATTTGACGAAGTTGCACCGAAATGCTCATTCATCACTCCCGTACCGGGCGGTGTTGGACCAATGACGATTGTATCGTTAATGAAAAATACACTCTTAGCTGGTAAGAAAGCTATTTATCAATGAGACATACCCTGTTTCTGATGATTTTGCTTCTCTCTTTGTCCTGCACCTCCCGGTCGCAGGCAAAGAGAGATTCTATCATTGACACCCTGTCGGACAGCCTTTCCGACAGCATCTTCCCCACCGACACCCTACGCCTCCTTTTCGTAGGTGACCTCATGCAACATCAGGGACAAATCAACGCTGCACGAACATCAACCGGCTATGATTACTCCACATGTTTCGCGTATGTCAAAGAAGAAATAAAGAAAGCCGACCTCTCCATCGCCAACCTAGAAGTGACATTAGGAGGCAAACCTTACAAAGGTTATCCTGCTTTCAGCGCGCCGGACGAATTTCTGACCGCAATTCACGATGCAGGTTTCAATGTTTTAGTGACTGCCAACAACCACAGTCTCGATCGTGGTAAATCCGGACTGGAGAGAACCATTCAATTAATAGACTCTTTAAAGGTTCCGCACGCAGGCACGTATATCAACGCTGATGAACGCGAAAAGAAATATCCTCTTTTATTAGAAAAGAACGGATTCCGCATCGCTCTGCTCAACTACACGTATGGAACAAACGGCATCCCCGTTACCCCTCCTAATATCGTGAACTATATCGATACAGCCATCATCGCCAAAGATATTGAAGAGAGTAAAGCAATGAAGCCGGATGCCATCATAGCTTGTATGCATTGGGGAATCGAATACCAGTCACTCCCGGACAAAGAGCAAAAATTCCTCGCCGACTGGCTGATTGAAAAAGGAGTAAACCATATCATCGGCTCCCATCCTCACGTAGTTCAGCCCATCGAAGTTCGCACAGACAGCCTGACGAATGACAAACATCTCGTAGTCTATTCGCTGGGAAATTATATTTCCAATATGTCCGCCCGCCGCACTGACGGAGGACTGATGGTAAGAATGGAATTAGTAAAAGACAGCACTGTCCGCCTCAATAATTGTGATTATAGTTTGGTATGGACAGCCCGTCCCATTCAATCAGGAAAAAAAAATCATCAATTGTTCCCAGTCAATTTGCCGATTGATTCAATTCCTTTACAAGCACGTAACTCTCTGAAAATCTTTGTAAATGATGCGCGAACCCTTTTCAGCAAGCACAATCGGGGAATAAAAGAATATACTTTTTTCGAAAAAAAATAGCAGAATCTTTTGGAGATTAGAAGATAATATCTATCTTTGCACCGCGTTAGAGAAACGCAAACATGGTGGATGTAGTTCAGTTGGTTAGAGCGTCAGATTGTGGTTCTGAATGTCGCCGGTTCGAGTCCGGTCTTCCACCCAACAAAAACCCT
>OBZV01000214.1_pt1 | contig 57261 bp, 57 predicted proteins | sample 1501581 | NCBI WGS metagenome assembly OBZV01 (sample SAMEA2580257, study PRJEB22360) | human gut metagenome | biome: human gut; feature: human-associated habitat; material: faeces | place: Denmark | collected 2008/2010
AGCGAAGATTATTTATTCACAATAGAAGAAGTACCACCAAATTTGACGAAGAACCTACAAAATGCCCGTAATTCTCCGTCGATGACAATATTATTCTTATCTATCACATTTTTATGTACTTATCTAGGCTTTCAGAAAATATTCTTGTATTTTTGTCAGTCAGCAACCTTATTATTAGAATAAACCAAACACTCGTATGAAAACATTCACCCATCTTTTGTGCGTCCTGATTTTATCAATTGCGCTGTTTGCTTGTAACAATGCTCACTTTCTCAAAGAAGAAGCCTACCGGAATCAAGTGACTCAAGACTTTGAACTGAAAAAACAGGCACTCCCTCATGGAGATTTATTTGCGATCTTTGCCGACTCTGTTTTGTCGGTCTATGAGCGCGAAGCATTGATGTTTCTCTATGCTTATATGCCGATAGGAGATGTGACGGACTATCCGGGAGATTATTATCTGGAGAATGTACGGCTGTCGAAGCAGACGCGTGGCGAGATGCCTTGGGGAAAAGAGATTCCCGATGAAGTGTTCCGTCATTTTGTTCTGCCGATCCGGGTGAATAACGAGAATCTGGACGATTCCCGTCGTGTGTTTTATGGCGAGCTGAAAGACAGGGTGAAGGGGTTGCCGATGAAAGAGGCTATATTAGAGGTGAATCACTGGTGTCATGAGAAAGTTGTCTATCGTCCCAGTGATGCGCGTACCAGTTCGCCATTGGCGTCCGTCAAGACGGCGTATGGACGTTGTGGTGAAGAGTCTACATTTACGGTAGCTGCTCTCCGGTCGGTTGGCATTCCCGCACGTCAGGTGTATACGCCTCGTTGGGCGCATACGGATGATAATCATGCCTGGGTGGAAGCATGGGCGGACGGACATTGGTATTTCTTCGGAGCCTGTGAGCCGGAGCCGGTTTTGAATCTGGGATGGTTCAATGCTCCTGCCAGTCGGGGAATGTTGATGCATACGAAGGTCTTCGGGCGTTATAACGGTCCGGAGGAAATGATGCTTGAAACACCGAATTATACGGAAATCAATGTGATTGATAATTATGCGCCTACCGCTAAGGCCATCGTGACGGTGACGGATGCCGAAGGACAACCGGTAGCGGACGCTAAAGTTGAATTTAAGATATATAATTATGCAGAGTTCTATACAGTAGCTACGAAGTATACAGACGCGGAAGGGAAAGCCAGCCTGACTGCCGGTAAAGGAGATATGCTGGTTTGGGCATCCCGTGACGGACGATTTGGCTATGCTAAATTATCTTTTGGAAAAGACAATGTATTGCAGCTCTCTTTAAATAAGAAAGAAGGGGAGACCTATTCCTTGCCAATGGATCTTGTTCCTCCGGTAGAAGGGGCGAATATCCCCGAAGTCACTCCCGAACAGCGTGCAGAGAATGATCGGAGAATGGCTCAAGAGGACTCAATTCGTAATGCGTATGTGGCAACAATGATGACGGAAAAGCAAGCTGAAGAGTGGGTGGACCAGCTATATGGGAATGCTTTACAATCGGAAGAGAAAGAAAAACTGGCTAGCTTTCTGGTTGCTTCGCGCGGAAATCACCAGACCTTGAAAGACTTCCTTTCGTCTGTCAGAAAAGAAAAAGACCATGTTTCATTGGAAGAGACACATGCAATGTGGTTATTGGAAAGTATTTCGGCAAAAGACCTCCGCGATGTAACCCCGGATGTCTTGAACGACCATCAACTGACTAATCTTTCGGATTGGGAGAAGATAGAATCCGAATGGTTGAAAAGAATATACTTTTGTCCTCCCCGTATAGCCAATGAAATGCTGACACCTTATAAGAAAGTGCTTCGTGATGCAATTATGGAAACAGTCTACCAATCAGTTCCCGACAGCATGAAGCATGATCCCCGTATATTAATAGAATGGTGCAGGAAAGAGATTAAAATCAACAACGAGTTGAATTCCCAACAGATTCCTATTTCTCCGATGGGAGTGTGGAAAGCACGGGTGGCTGATGAAAAGTCGCGTGATATATTCTTTGTGGCAGCTTGCCGGAGTCTGGGATGGCTGCCTGCCGGAATTAATGAAGTCACCGGAAAGGTGCAGATGACGGATGACGTCTTTAATCCGCAGGATGTCGACTTCGAGACTTCCCAGTTCGCAAAGTCTCCAAAGGGAGTGCTGAAAGCCACCTACACGCCTACCCGTTTATTGGATGATCCTAAATATTATTCGCATTTCACTCTTTCCAAGTTTGAAAATGGCACGTTCCGCTTACTTAATTTTGAGGATGGAGATACGGATATGGGTGATGGAACTACCTGGTTTAATCTATTAAGATACGGCAGAGAGTTCGATGAAGGCTATTATATGATGGTGACCGGAACCCGTTTGGCAAGCGGCACAGTGCTTTCTAACATTACGTTCTTTACGATAGAAGCGGGTAAGACAACGACCGTTGATCTTGTGATGCGTGAAAGCAAAGATCAAGTGCAGGTGATCGGTAATTTTAATTCAGAAGCTACTTATCGTCCGGTTGGTAGCAGTGGGTTGCAAAGTATTTTGCAAACCTGTGGACGTGGTTATTTTGTAGTGGCTGTTCTCGGAGCAGGGCAGGAGCCTACCAATCATGCGTTAAAAGACATAGCCGCTCTGGGCAATGACTTCGAACAGTGGGGACGCAAAATGGTCTTTCTTTTTCCTTCGGAAGAACAATACAAGAAATTTAATGCTGCCGAATTCAAGGGACTTCCGTCTACTATTACTTACGGTATTGATACTGATGATAGCATTCGGAAAGGAATTGTGCAGGCTATGAATTTGAATAACTCCATTCTGCCAATCTTTATTATTGCCGACACATTCAATAGGGTAGTCTTTGTCTCTCAAGGATATACGATCGGTTTAGGTGAGCAATTGATGAAAGTAGTACATGGATTATAAGAAAAAATCAGTATGAATAATCGTTAATTATTGCTCTTGATGTGCTTTTTTCGAAAAAGAATGATTACGTTTGCAGCAAATTATGACTAAGTATATTTTTTGCATATTAGCATGCGCATTTCTGGTGTTGGGACTTAGCAATGTTTCCGATAAAGAATTGCAGGGATTTCAGAAAGAAACTGAAATCTCATCTAATCGTATGCAATATACGGCAGAGTCATCTTGTCGCATCTCTTCTGCCGACCTCAATAAGTCAAGTAAAGTATCGCATTCGCAGTTTGTTGACGAGACATCTAATTGTAAAGTCAGTGACTGTATTTTTGATAATATCTCTTTTCCGAGAAGCATTGTTCCTTTCAAGAACTTGAAGTTCAATACAAATACTGTGATTATACAGATATTGAGCTCTCTGAATGTTCTGCTTCCGGAAAACCGTTTGGGTCATACCGATCTTGATGTCAATTACACTAAATATTCGTGTAAGTACTACGTCTACACATTGGCGCATATTCTCATTTAGACAATATTCTTTTCTTTTGGTTGGGTGAGGTGTGTCTTATTCTGATACCTCTCTGCCACTCTTTCCTTTATTTTTATTATTATCTATTTTATTCATGTCAACATGGAAAACAAAGAATGTATTTCCTATGACTTGGAACAAAAGACGGGTATTGATGTGTCTTATTGCTACCAGTGTGGCAAATGTACGGCCGGATGTGTGTTATCAGAGGAGATGGATTATGCTCCCAGCTATATTCTCCGGTTGTTACAGACAAAAAATGCTCAAAATGACCGTCGCGTGTTAAGTTCCAACGCCATTTGGATTTGCTTGAATTGCGAAAACTGTATTGCCCGGTGTCCCAAAGAAATAAACATTCCTGAAGTGATGGACTATCTGCGTGAGAAATCCCGGAAAGAAGGATGCATTAGTAAAGAGTCACGCCCTGTGGTAGCTTTCCATTCCGCTTTTCTCGAATCAGTGAAAAGAACAGGAAGACTCTACGAGGTGGGATTGGTTGCAGGTTTTAAAGCCCGCACTTTACGTCTGACACAGGATTTGAATGTGGCTCCTGTTATGTTCGTCAAAGGGAAGCTCAACCTCCTTCCGGAACGGGTAAAAGATGAGAATAAGATCAAAAAGATATTTGCACAAACCATTGAAAAGACTCAAAAGTAGCTATGAGAATCGGTTTCTATCCGGGATGTTCGCTAAACGGAACTTCTCGTGAATATAATGAATCAGTCAAAGCACTGGCACAGGCGATGGGACTCGAACTGATCGAGTTGAAAGACTGGAACTGTTGCGGTGCAACGGCTGCTCACTCCATGAGCAAACAATTGTCTCTTGCCTTACCTACCCGTGTGTTGGCTTTGGCAGAACAACAGGGATTTCAAGAAATCGTTGTCCCCTGCGCTTCCTGTTACAATCGTTTGAGTGTTGCTCAATACGAATTAATGCACAATGAAGCATTGAAGGATGAAATACTGACTACAGTTGGAATGCGCTACCTCGGTAATGTGAAAATATTGAATGTCATCCAGATGATAGAGAAATATATGCTGGATGCATTAAAAGAGAAGATAGTACGTCCTTTTGCTCATCAAGTGGCTTGTTACTATGGCTGCTTGCTGGTGCGTCCCCATAAAATATTAAACTTCGACCGTTTGGAAGATCCGCAAAGCATGGACAAAATCATGTCTCTGATTGGTGCCACTCCTATTGACTGGGCTTTCAAAACGGAGTGTTGCGGTGCGGGCTTGTCCGTTTCTCGCACAGACCTTGTAGGACGTCTCTCGGGAAATATATTGAAAGATGCTGACGACCGGGGAGCGGAAGCCGTGATTGTGGCTTGTCCGATGTGTCATTCTAATTTGGATATGCGTCGCCCTGCTATCAACCACTATCTGGCAAAACCTGTTACCATACCGGTTCTTTATATCACACAGGCTATCGGACTGGCTGTCGGACTGACTCCCAAGGAATTGGGACTGGGACGTCATTTTGTAGCTGTAAATTTGAAGGAGGCGGAAGTATGTCTAAAATAGGAGTTTTTATCTGCCATTGCGGTGAAAATATCAGTGCAACTGTCGACTGCGAAAAAGTGGCCGAGGCGGCAAAAGAAATGGAAGGCGTTGCCTATGCCATTGATTATAAATATATGTGTTCCGATCCGGGACAGACATTGATTAAGAACGCCATTAAAGAATATGGATTGGATGGCGTTGTCGTTGCTGCCTGTTCTCCGCGAATGCATGAACCTACCTTTCGGAGAGCATGTGCGGAAGCCGGATTGAATCCTTATCTGTGCGAGATAGCTAATATTCGTGAGCATTGCTCTTGGGTACATGAGAAAGGGGAGGCAACTACCCGTAAGGCTGTCGATATTGTCAAAAGTCTGGTTGAAAAGGTAAAGCGGAATCATCCTTTGGTTCCCATTCAGGTTCCTATCACTAAAAAAGCACTGGTGATTGGGGGAGGAATTGCCGGAATTCAGGCAAGTCTGGACATCGCCAATTGCGGACATCAGGTCATTCTGGTAGAGAAAGAACCGTCCATCGGCGGACACATGTCACAGCTTTCGGAAACCTTTCCTACATTAGACTGTTCGCAGTGTATTCTTACTCCCCGAATGGTGGAAGTAGCGCAGCATCCGAATATCACTCTTTATACGTATGCCGAACTGGAGCATGTGGAAGGCTTTATCGGTAATTTTAAAGCCAGTATACGCCTGAAAGCGAAGAGCATTGATGAGAAATTATGTACCGGTTGCGGACTTTGTACGACTAAATGTCCTAACAAAAAGATACCGAGCGAATTTAATGCCGGTTTGGGAATGCGTACAGCTATTTATGTTCCTTTTCCGCAAGCAGTGCCCAATAAACCGGTGATTGATAAAGAACATTGTACCCATTATCGCAATGGTAAATGCGGAGTCTGTGAAAAGCTATGTCCTACGGGGGCTATCCGTTTCGGACAAGAGGACCGTATTATCACCGAAGAAGTCGGAGCGATTGTAGTAACTACAGGATTCAATGTGTTGAATACAGACTTTTTTCCCGAATATGGATATGGAAAATACAAAGATGTCATTACCGGATTGCAGTTTGAGCGTCTGGCATCGGCTTCCGGTCCTACATTCGGAGAGATTCGCCGTCCGTCTGACGGACAGATTCCTCAAAAGATTGTATTTGTAGCCTGTGCCGGTTCCCGTGATCCGGCCAAAGGAATTCCTTATTGCTCTAAGATATGCTGTATGTACACAGCCAAACATGCGATGCTTTATCAGCACAAGGTACATGGTGGCGAATCGTACGTGTTCTACATGGATATTCGTGCCGGAGGAAAGAATTATGAAGAATTTGTGCGCCGTGCCATTGAAGAGGATGGAGTGAATTACGTCCGTGGTCGCGTCGCCCGTATATATGAGAAGAACGGTAAATTGATTGTTAAAGGAGTAGACACCCTGTTGGGAGCATCACCTGTCGAGATAGAAGCTGACATGGTAGTGCTTGCCACAGCGGGAGTTGCCAACAAGGGAGCGGAAGAACTGGCGCAGAAGATGCACATTTCTTATGACCCTTATCAGTTCTTTGCCGAATCTCACCCCAAACTGAAACCGGTGGAAACGAATACAGCCGGAATCTATCTGGCAGGAGCCTGTCAGGCGCCGAAAGATATTCCCGAAACAGTGGGAATGGCTTCGGGAGCCGCTGTGAAAGTAGCAGGATTGTTTTCACAGGCAAATCTGGTTCGCGAGCCATTGATAGCCGTTGTCAATCGTACTGCTCCTCCGTTATTCAGTACTTGCGTAGGATGTTTCATGTGTCAGACAGCTTGTCCTTATCAGGCTATCGAACGTGAAGAAATAAAAGACAGGAATGGAAATGTAATAAAGACAGTTGCTAAAGTAAATCCCGGACTTTGTCAGGGTTGTGGTACCTGTGTTGCTTTCTGCCGTTCCAAATCTATTGATATACAAGGATATTCCAATGAACAGGTCTATGCCGAAGTGATGGCATTGCTGAACCATTAAAAAGAGAGTAAGCTATGAACGAAAATAAGATCGAGAATAATCAGGAATTTGAACCGCGCATTGTAGCTTTTGTCTGTAATTGGTGCACGTATGCCGGGGCAGACCTGACAGGTACGAGCAGGTTGAAGTATGCGACTAATGTAGAAATTGTCCGCTTCCCCTGTACAGGAAGAATTGACTTTATGTTACTGTTGAAAGCCTTTGCCGGAGGTGCTGATGGAATTATCGTTTCGGGTTGTCATCCGAATGACTGTCATTATACATCCGGAAACTTCCACGCACGTCGTCGTTGGATTGTATTCCGCGGACTGCTCGACTTCCTGGGAATTGATGTACGTCGTATCCGTTATTCTTGGGTGTCGGCGGCAGAGGGAGCCAAGTGGGCTGATCTGGTGAATGAGACAGTTGCCAGAATCCGTGAACTGGGACCTTATCTGGAGTATCAGAAAGCTTCGGACTATTTGGAAAAGGAGGCTATCTATGAGTAAACTGACAGAAAAAGCAGTTGCTTTGTTACAAGAAGGAGAAGTGAATCTTGTGATAGGCTATGAAGAAGGAAATCATGGAACACGTCCTCTCTTTTGCCGGCAGGCAGAAAATGCCGACAGACTGATACTGGACGACCGTTGTACGAATAATATTGCAGTTTATCTGACAAAACGGGAATTAACAGGAACAGGCAAAGTGGCTATAACAGCTACGGTTCCGGCATTACGGACGATTGTTCAATTGGCATTCGAAAACCAGTTGAAAGAAGATAATTTTCTGGTATTGACCGTTGACGGACATGGAGAAGTTATCCAGTTTAAAGGATTCGATGAAATAAAAACATATCTGGCAGACTTTCCTTTGACTATTAGTGAGGAGAATCTCCAACTGATTGATCGTCTGAAAAAGATGAGTCGTGAAGAGCGGTGGAAATATTGGATGGAGGAAATGTCGAAATGCATCAAATGCTATGCTTGCCGGGCTGCCTGTCCGTTGTGTTATTGCAGCCGGTGTATTGTGGAGGTCAATTGTCCGCAGTGGGTACAACCCTGGTCTGCTCCGCTGACAAATATGGAGTGGCAGATTAACCGCGTGATGCACATGGCAGGACGCTGTATCGGTTGTGGCGCTTGTAAGCAAGCCTGTCCGGTGGGTATTCCTCTTCATTTGATGACACAAAGTATGATGGAAGACATTCAGGGCGAGTTCGGGGTTGCTCCCGGAGCTATCAATCCTGCGGGAAATGTACTTTCTACCTTCAAGGCAGAAGATAAAGAGAACTTTATACATTAAAAGAAAGTAATGGAAAATCTACATATCAGTAAAAGCAGTCTGCAAGAATGGTTTCACCAGATGGTGAAAAAGGAAATGCATATTTTTGCTCCTGTGCATTCAGGAGATAAAGTAGACTTCAAAAGAGTGACTTCTTACGATGAGGTAGCGACGGACTATGTGCAGACTACCCAATCGGCTAAACGCTTTGCGTTCCCGAAAACAGAAGTGCTGTTCTCTTATCAGAAAGACGGGAAAGAAGCTACTTTGCAGGAAGCGGATATTAATGCAATTCCCGAAACGATTCTCTGGAAAATCCGTCCTTGTGATGCAGCAGGGTTTGTACCCCTTTCCGGTATTTTTAATTGGGATTATAAAGATAAACTATACAATGCCCGGCGGGAGAAAATGACATTAATCAGCTTCAGTTGTGCACAATGCGATGAATCATGTTTCTGTACTTCCGTTCACGGGGGGCCCGGTAATACTGCCGGCAGTGATATTCAGATTACGGAGTTGCCGGATCAGAGTGCATTGGTGGAAGTCTTGACAGCAAAAGGCAAAGCATTGGTTAAATTCTTTGTGAAAGAATATACACCTGCCGAAGAAATAGATAAGGAACAATATCTGGCATCCGTTCCCACCCGTTTCAATGTTGATAATGTACGTGAGAAGTTGTCGGGAGCATTCGACAGTCCTGTTTGGAAACAACAGTCCGAACGTTGTTTGGGATGTGGCGCATGCGCTTATGTTTGTCCAACTTGTGCCTGTTTTGATATTCAGGAAGATGCCAAAGGTTCGTCCGGTCATCGTGTCCGTTGTTGGGATTCTTGCGGCTTTTCGCTGTTTACCCTCCACACATCCGGACATAATCCGCGTCCGACACAAAGCGCCCGTTGGCGTCAGCGCATTTTGCATAAGTTCTCCTATATGCCTGAACGGATACAGGAAACCGGTTGTACCGGATGCGGACGTTGTTCGCGTGCCTGCCCGGTAGATATGAATATACTTGAACACTTAATATCGATATCAAGCCATGAATGAGCAGTCGAATATATATCTTCCGCACCTGATGGTGATTGAGAAGATAACCTATGAAGCTCCGGGAGTGAAGACTTTCCGGTTAAGATTTAAAGACGAGAAGGAAGGAGAAGCCTTTCACTTCAAAGCCGGACAGTTCGGTGAATACTCTGCGTTTGGTGAAGGAGAGTCAACTTTCTGTATTGCTTCGTCGCCTACTCGTAAAGGATATATCGAGTGTACATTCCGTCAGGCAGGACGGGTGACTACCGGACTTGCCAAACTGGAAGAAGGAGCTACCGTCGGTTTTCGAGGACCTTTCGGAAACACATTTCCGTTGGACGAGTGGAAAGGAAAGAATCTGTTGTTCGTTGCAGGTGGTATAGCACTTCCGCCGATGCGTTGCGTCATCTGGAATGCATTGGACAGGCGGGAAGATTTTAAAGATATAACGATTGTTTACGGAGCCAAGTCTGTTAACGACCTGGTATATAAAGAAGAGCTGAAAGAATGGGAAAACCGTCCGGATGTCAATCTGATAACTACGGTTGATCCCGGGGGGGAGACTCCCGACTGGACAGGAAAAGTCGGTTTTGTACCTTCGGTGCTTGAGGCTGCTGCACCTGCTAGTGCAGATACTGTGGCAATAGTTTGCGGACCTCCGGTGATGATAAAGTTCACTTTTCCTGTATTGGAGAAGTTAGGCTTTGCCGATGAGAATATTTATACCACCCTGGAGAACCGGATGAAATGTGGTGTTGGAAAATGTGGACGGTGTAATGTCGGGAAGTTGTATGTCTGCAAAGACGGTCCCGTATTTACCAAAGCCCAGTTGAATGATATACCTCCTGAATACTAATGATAAGGTATTCAAGGATTAAAATATTGTGTTTTCCGTTGTGAAACGGGAGTTACGTCGTATAAAAGCAATGATATATACCGAAGTGATTTCAGGCAAATAATATCCGCCGATTGTTTTTATATGGTGATGAGGAATGCCCAATGGGATTAACTTTCATGTGTGTCTAAATTTTATAATGGTTTCACCATTGGGCGCCTCTTCTTTATTTTGAATATGATTGTACAACCTAATTTTTATATTACTATGATTCATTTATTACTGTCTACTCTTGCGATGATGGGGCTTACTTTCCTCATCGGTTTTTTTGTCGCTGCGGTCATTAAGTTGATTGCCTATGCGGCTGATTCATTTGACTTTTATAGTTCCCACCGTTTGGAGCTACTCCGGTTACGACGCTGGCGGCAGCATCGGCAGAAGGTGGAAAGATTAGTCCGGCAGATACCTATTGCAGATGAAGATGCTTTAGGTGATTCTCGTGAAGACTACAGTAGGGGAATTGACAGGAACTTTACTGGCTACTCCGGCTATTATCATGGAGTGAGTCCGGGAGCTTCGGAAAATAATTTAATGAATTACTATTATTCACAGGATACTCGTGAATTCTTTCTGCGGGAAGAAGAGCAGGCACATGTCAATAAGAAGAACTCAAAGAAACTTCCTAACAACAAACAATAAAAGGAAACTAATTTATGGAAAATATAGATTTTGCTACCTTATTTCAAGGTATTGGTACAATGATGGCAAGCGGATGGGTACTTGCTTCTGCAAGAGTTTTTTTGGCACTACTCGGTCTGTTGCTGATCTATTTAGGTTGGAAAGGTATTCTCGAACCTATGGTGATGATCCCTATGGGACTGGGAATGGTAGCTATCAACTGCGGAACACTGATGATGCCCGACGGCACACTGGGTAACCTCTTTCTTGATCCGATGCTTTCAGATACGGATCAATTAATGAATACCATGCAGATAGATTTCCTGCAACCTGTTTACACTCTGACGTTTAGTAATGGGCTCATAGCCTGCTTTGTTTTTATGGGTATCGGGGCGCTTTTAGATGTTGGATTCCTGCTTCAGAAACCATTTGCAAGTATATTTCTTGCTCTGTGTGCAGAACTGGGTACTTTCCTGACAGTTCCTATTGCTTCCGCTCTCGGCCTGACTCTTAAAGAAAGTGCATCAGTGGCTATGGTAGGCGGGGCAGACGGACCGATGGTATTGTTTACTTCACTGGCATTGGCTAAGCATTTGTTTGTGCCTATTACGGTGGTTGCCTATCTTTATTTAGGATTGACTTATGGAGGCTATCCTTACCTTGTGAAGCTGCTGGTTCCCAAACGTTTCCGTGCTATTAAGATGGTGACAAAGAAAGCTCCGAAGAATTACGATGCCAAAGTGAAACTGGCTTTCTCTGCTGTTCTTTGTGCTATTCTCTGTTTCTTATTCCCGGTAGCTTCTCCTTTGTTCTTCTCTTTGTTCCTGGGGGTTGCTGTTCGTGAGTCGGGTATGAAACATATTTATGATTTTGTGAGTGGTCCGCTGCTTTATGGATCGACTTTTATGTTGGGCGTGTTGCTGGGTGTACTTTGTGATGCACATCTGCTGCTCGATCCGAAGATATTGAAACTATTAGTATTAGGCATTGTAGCATTATTACTTTCCGGTATCGGAGGAATAATCGGAGGATATATCATGTATATTATTAAACGGGGTAATTACAATCCGGTCATCGGTATTGCGGCTGTTAGCTGTGTGCCGACTACCGCAAAGGTTGCACAAAAGATTGTAAGCAAAGATAATCCGGACTCATTCGTCTTGGGAGATGCCTTGGGAGCTAATATCTCGGGAGTAATTACTTCGGCTATTATTACAGGTATTTATATTACGGTGATTCCTTATTTATAAATAAAGGTATAGCAGTTTTTCTTGATACCGCTGGTGGTAATGCAAAATAGAAATGGTGAACAAAAGGCTTAAAGCTGTATGTTCACCATTTTTTAGTATATAGTAGACAGGCGATCACTTACATTCCCTTGTATAAAGCCTCCACTGTTTCTTTGACTCTTCGCACGGAAGTCACATTTCGTTCGTACTCGTTGATATGTACTGTTCCTCCCATTGAGACAACTTCATTTCTGAATTTCATTTCACTTTGAATACTTTCGCGTGCCGAGAAATGGAACTCATTGATTCCTGTTTCTGCCGCAATCCGCGCAATATTATTTTCATTTACTCCACAGCCGGCAAGTAACGTAATTCTTCCCGCAGCCAGTCCTTGCAATTCTTTTAAAAGACCGATACCTTGTTCAGCCGTAGGTTGCTGCCCGGAAGTCAGAATACGGTTGCATCCCAGCTCTATGATCTCCTCCAATGCCTTTTGAGGATTACGACATACGTCGAATGCCCGGTGGAAGGTGACTGACAGCCCTTTAGAGGCTTCCATTAGAATCTGCATTGATGTCAAGTCTACTTCACCGTCTGCTGTCAGGCAACCGAATACGACTCCGTCTGCCCCCAATTTCCGTGCGATTTCGATGTCTTTCAGCATTGTTCTGATTTCCATATCCGAATAAAGAAAATCTCCTCCACGTGGCCGGATAATAACATGCAGGCGGGTATGAGCCAATACTTCTCTTGCGATGGCTATTTCACCATAGGAAGGGGTTGTCCCGCCTTCCGGTATTCCGGCACATAATTCCACGCGGTTGGCACCACCTTCCTGTGCAGCCAGGCAGCTTTCCACTGAATTCGTACAAATCTCAATTTGATACTTTTCCATAGTCGTATACTAAAAAAGGGCGAATTTCTTCGCCCTTATATGAATCTTCTTTTGAATGGTTTCTTTATTTAGCGAAACTAACCGCACGTGTTTCACGAATGACGGTAATCTTCACTTGTCCCGGATAAGTCATTTCATCCTGGATCTTCTTAGCGATTTCGCCTGACAGGCTTTCTGTCTGCTTGTCGTCAATCTTATCCGCACCAACGATCACGCGGAGTTCGCGCCCTGCCTGGATAGCATAAGTCTTTGTTACACCCGGATAAGCCATAGCCAGTTGTTCGAGATCGTTCAGACGCTTGATGTAAGCCTCTACGATTTCGCGGCGTGCACCCGGACGTGCACCGGAGATGGCGTCACATACCTGTACGATAGGAGCCAGCAAGCTGGTCATTTCCGTTTCGTCGTGGTGAGCACCGATAGCGTTGCAAATATCCGGTTTTTCTTTGTACTTCTCGGCAAGTTTCATACCCAGCAATGCATGCGGCAATTCCGGTTCTTCATCAGGCACTTTACCGATATCATGCAGCAAACCTGCACGTTTCGCTTTCTTCGGGTTCAATCCCAGTTCAGATGCCATCACAGCACAAAGATTGGCTGTTTCACGTGCATGCTGCAACAAGTTCTGACCATAAGAAGAACGATATTTCATCTTACCGATGATACGGATCAATTCAGGATGCAGACCGTGGATACCCAGGTCGATGGTTGTACGTTTACCGGTTTCGATAATTTCTTCTTCCACCTGTTTGCGAACTTTAGCCACCACTTCCTCGATACGAGCCGGATGGATACGTCCGTCGGTCACAAGCTGATGCAGTGCCAAACGGGCAATTTCACGGCGAACCGGGTCGAAGGCAGAAAGAACGATAGCTTCCGGAGTGTCGTCAACAACGATTTCAACGCCGGTAGCAGCTTCCAAAGCACGGATGTTACGTCCTTCACGTCCGATAATACGTCCTTTGATTTCATCTGATTCAATATGGAATACCGTAACAGAGTTTTCGATGGCAGTTTCCGTAGCTACCCGTTGGATAGACTGGATAACGATCCGTTTCGCTTCTTTGCTGGCAGTTAACTTAGCATCATCCATAATGTCATTAATGAATGATTGTGCCTGCGTTTTAGCTTCTTCTTTCAGTGATTCTACCAGGCGTTCTTTGGCCTCTTCGGCAGACAATCCGGAGATTGCTTCCAGTTTATCGATTTCCTGCTGTTGCAGTTTATCGAGTTCATCTTTTTTCTTATCAACAATGACAAGTTGCGCTTCCAGGTTCTCTTTTACCGCTTCGGCTTCCATCTTTTTGCGTTGGATTTCTTCCTGACGCTGGCTAAGAACCATTTCGCGTTGTTTCAGTTTGTTTTCCGCTTGCTGAATCTTCTGATTCCGCAATGCTACCTCTTTTTCAAGATCTGCTTTTTTATTCAGGAATTTCTCCTTCACTTCCAGCAGCTTGTTTTTCTTAATTACTTCCGCTTCTGTCTCTGCTTCTTTCAGGACATTATCGTATTTGGATTTCAGTACATACCGGAATAGTATATATGAAAGGATTCCTCCTACGATGAAGCAAGCAATTGCTGTTGCTATTATTGCTATCATTCTACATTTAATTTAAGTATATAAATAAAAACGCACCGCCAAATATCAAAGCAATGTATCTTTGCTTGGATATTGTGCAGTGCGTGGTTGTTTTATCTCTTATCAGTGAATAGCCGGTCGGGATTTATTCCTCCTTAAAATAATCCTCCAGCAATTCTGTCAGTTCTTTTACCTTCTCCACATAGGGGCTGGTATCATTACGTTGCATCAATTGCAGTCTCTCTAACGAGAACTGATAGGCTACCATGGCAATAATTTTCTCCGGTTCCAGGTTCTTATAAACCTCCCGGTACTTATTAAGCCTGACATTTACCTGCTTGGCGGCTTCCCGTACCATTTGTTCTTCCTCACGGTTGATGGTTAACGGATAGTTTGAATCTGCTATCTGCAGGTTTATCTTTATTTTATCGTTCATACATCTTCTTCTTATTCATTCAACAAAGCGATGCATTTATCGACTTCACGCACTAATTTTGACAATCGCAGCTTCGTCTCTTTTACGTCGCTGCCGTTAAGGCTGATTGCCGTAGCTGTTTTTAGGTTTGTATAGCTGACTTCCAATTCATCGTATTGAGCTTGTACCTTCTCGTTTTTTAGCTTTTCATTATCGAGAAGCTTTTTCAATTCGGCATTTTCACGCTTTAGTTCATCGTGCAAATAAATCAAATGCCGGAGTTGCGTTTCAAAGGAATTCAATAACTTTTTTTCTTCTTCTGTCATCACTACACCAAAATTGTACACAAAAATACGATTAACTCTGATATTACAAAAACTTTTTATGAGAAAATGTTCTTTTTAGCCTAAATTAGCCATGAACGGAGGGGAAAGTAGAGTATTGCATAGGAAGTAAGTGCCGACTGCTTTTATAATATAAGGTATATATGAAAGGGGTTTCAATCCTTTCATATTCTGTTTTCAGCCTTTCCATATTTTGTTCCTTCTCTCTATTTACAGCTCAAACCGGCTCTTTTAATAGCATTTTGAACAATTTTTGTCCTTTATTGATTTGTCATTTTCCTTCTTTGCTGATAAATACCAGTATGTTTGCGTACCGAACTAACGGACTCATATTATAAACATAAATATTTGTATTATCTAACCATGAAAAAGTATTATTTACTATCTCTTGTGGCAGCTTCTTTGATGGGAGCAACTTGTATTCAATGTACTTCTCCGAAACAAAAAAGTGATGAGAATGCTCTTCCGCAGAAGAGCGAATTGTTTGCAAATTTACCGGATTGTTGTCCGACACCGGACGGAATGGCTATCGCTCCTAATGGAGATTTGATTCTGGCCTGTCCGAATTTTGCAGATATCACACAGCCTGCTTGTCTGATGCGCATCACTAAAAATGGCGAGATTACGAAATGGATGGATGTTCCGGTATTGGAAGAAACTGGCTGGGCTTCTCCGATGGGGATTGCCTTTAATGAAGAGGGTGATCTGTTTATTTGCGACAATCAAGGTTGGAGTGGAGCAGAGAAAGCACAGAATAAAGGACGTGTTCTTCGTCTGAAGTTTGAAAACGACCAATTAAAAGAAACAATCACTGTGGCATCCGGTATGGAGCATCCTAACGGCCTGCGTATCCGCAACGGGAAACTGTACGTCACGCAGAGTTCATTATCGCAGATAAAAGATCCTTCGGGATTGTTGGTCAGCGGGGTATATTGCTTTGATATGAATGACCGTGATGTGGCAGTGACTAATACATTAGAAGATAAAAACCTTATTACCACCGTTATCACAAAGAACCCAGAAGTACAATACGGACTGGATGGAATTGTTTTCAACGAAGCGGGCGACCTCTTTGTTGGAAATTTCGGTGATGGTGCTGTTCACCGCATAAAGATGGATGTGGAAGGGAATGTACTTAGTAATGATGTATGGGCAAAAGATACCACCCAGTTGCGTACCACGGATGGAATGTGTATAGACGATAAAGGTAATATCTGGGTAGCGGATTTCTCGGCGAATGCAGTTGCACGCATTGATAAAGACGGAAAAATTCAGCGTATAGCTCAAAGCCCTGACTGCGACGGAAGCGACGGAGGTCTGGATCAGCCGGGCGAACCTATCGTATGGAACGGACAAGTGATTGTGTCCTGCTTCGATTTGGTGACCGGACCGGATAAGGTAAACACGAAACATGACAAGCCTTTCACATTGGCTAAGTTGTCTTTAGAATAAATAAACAACCCCGAACTACTATTATAAACCTAAAAACACATTATCAATTATATGAAACAATATCTATCGACCTTTGCCGGCTCTGCCATCTGTGGTGGATTTGCTTTTGGCATTTGGCCGGAACTTTGGAAGACATACGGTCTGATGGGAGGCTGGTTGGCGGCCACACTGATTATCGGCATTATGTGGTATATGAACCATTATCATGGAGCTATTCTGAATCCTCCGGGAAAAATATGGCTGGATCAGGGCTGGTGTATCGGCTCTGCCGGAATTGCCTGGGGAATTGTCCGCTTTCAAGGCGATATCACTAACTTCTTTTATGCAGTACCTACCTTAATCTGTTGTCTGATAGGAGGTGCCTTGGCAGGAATATTAGTATGGAAAATCCGTTCGTGCGATTGTGCCCGGAAGATAAATTAAGGAGGAAAGAACAATGAGCGAATGGTTACAGACCTATAATGAATTCTTTGGCATGTATCATGCCGGAATCATCACATCTATTTTCGGAGCTTTTGCCGTCACCTTTACCGTGTTGATGAGTTGGCCTAAATTAGTAAAGGACTTTGGTCCGATAGGTGGATTTATGGCAGCTGCTCTTATTATCGGTACTTTTTGGGTGGTCAATCACAAACTGCCCGGCTTTGGTTTCTCTACCGGACTGTTGAATGACGCCGACGGTCTGCCAATGCAATTCTGCCTGATTCATCAGGGAAATCGGGGTAGTGCTCCTTGGGTAGATATGGGATGGGCGATTGCGATGGGCTTCATTCTGGCCGACGTACTTTGCGCACCGAAAGGGACACGCGGCGGACTGCTGAAAGAAGCCTTCCCTCGTTGGCTGGTGATTATCCTCGGAGGTATCGTAGGTGGTATTTTCGTCGGACTTACCGGATACACGAATGCGGCACTCTGATCCTATTAATTGAAAAAGAAAAAGAGATTATGTATATATTAGCACATGACTTGGGTACCAGCGGCAACAAAGCAACCTTATTCGATGAATCGGGATTACTGATTGCTTCACGTACAGCCGCATACCCTACAGATTACGCTTCCGGCAATCGGGCGGAACAGAATCCGCTCCATTGGTGGAAAGCGATTGTAGATACCACGCAGGCACTTCTCAAACTGGTATCTCCCAATGATATTGCCGGTGTGGCACTTAGCGGACAAATGATGGGTTGTCTTTGTGTGGATAAAAACGGTCACCCGCTTCGTCCTCACATGCTTTATTGCGACCAGCGTTCGCAGGAAGAAGAGACTATTCTTTCCGAAAAGATAGACCCGCTTCATTTCTATGAAATCACGGGACACCGAATCAGCGCTTCCTATTCCATTGAGAAATTGATGTGGGTAAAGAAACACGAACCGGAAATCTTTGCACAGACAGCCAAGATGTTGAATGCCAAGGATTATATCAATTTCCGTCTCTGCGGTACTCTAGCCACTGATCCCTCGGATGCTTCGGGTACCAATGCATACGACCTGAACCGTTGGCAATGGAGTGAAGAAATCATAGAAGCTGCCGGACTCGATCTTTCCCTATTCCCGGAAGTCCGTTCATCTATCGACGTGATCGGTGAAGTGACCAACGAAGCTGCCCGTGAAACAGGACTGCTTGCCGGAACACCCGTAATCTGTGGTGGAGGCGATGGTAGTTGTGCCGGAGTAGGCGTCGGCTGTGTCGCTCCGGGTAGCGCATACAACTATCTGGGTTCTTCCTCCTGGGTAGCTCTGACAGTAGAAAAGCCGATTGTAGACGAACAACGCCGCACCATGAACTGGGCGCACGTAGTACCGGGTATGCTGCATCCGTCGGGAACGATGCAGGCGGCAGGCTCTTCCTACAACTGGATGATTAACCAACTCTGCCAGTACGAGCAGGCATTGGCTACTCAACTCGGACGTAGCGTGTTCGAACTGATTGACGAACAGATTCTTTCCTCTCCGATAGGAGCCAATAAACTTCTATTCCTACCTTATATGCTTGGTGAACGTACTCCCCGTTGGAATGTAGACGCCAAAGGAGCATTTATCGGTCTGACGCTGGGGCATACACATGGTGATATGCTACGTGCTGTGATGGAGGGAATTACCCTCAATCTGGGATTTATCGTCAATATCTTCCGCAAACACGTTCTCATCGACCAGGTGACGGTGATTGGAGGATGTGCGCAGAATCCTGTATGGCGCCAGATGATGGCAGACATCTATCAGGCAGAAATCCGTGTACCTAATTATCTGGAAGAGGCAACTTCGATGGGAGCGGCCATTCTGGCAGGTATCGGTGCGGGAGTCTTTAAAGACTTCTCTGTGATAGACCGCTTTGTCCGTATCGAACAGACCGTGCAGCCAATTCAGGAAAACGTGAAGAAGTATGAGGCTTGGATGCCTGTTTTTGATAAAGCTTATCACGCTTTGTGCGATATGTATACTGAAATTGCAAAAACTGAACTAGATTCTATATAAAACCTAATAATCAAATGAAAACAGTAATAGTGCCGGCTCCCGGCAAAATTGAAATACGACAGGTGGAAACTCCTGTTATCAATGCTTATCAGGCATTGGTGAAAACGGAAATGGTTGCTTTGTGTAATGCGACTGACAGTAAACTGATAGCCGGAAAATTTCCCGGAGTGGATACTTATCCATTGGCTTTGGGACATGAGAATGCCGGAATTGTAGTAGCTGTCGGTGAAAAAGTACGTAATTTTAAGGTAGGCGACCGTGCTATTGGTGGTCTTATTTCCGATTTTGGTGCGCAAGGTGTCGACAGCGGCTGGGGTGGTTTCAGCGAATATGTAGTAGTGAATGACTTTGAAGTACTGAAAGAAGAGGGACTGGCTACACCCGAACAGGGATGCTGGGACAGTTTTGAGATTCAGAACACAGTCCCTTCACATGTGCAACCGGAAGAAGCAGTCATCTCTTGTACCTGGCGCGAAGTGTTGGGAGCTTTCAAGGATTTCAATCTGACTCCGGGGAAAAAGGTGATCGTAGTAGGCTCCGGTCCTGTAGGATTGAGCTTTGTGAAGTTGGGTAAATTGTTCGGTCTGGGACAGATTGATATTGTCGATATGCTTCCCGCTAAACTGGAAGTAGCCCGTCGGATGGGAGCAGACGACGGATATACACCCGCCGAAATTAGTACTCCGGAATTTATTGCCGCGGCTAATCGCTCTTATGATGCTGTCATTGATGCGGTAGGACTGGATGTAGTCGTAAATTCCGTATTACCATTAGTGAAGATGGGTGGAGATGTTTGTGTCTATGGCGTCATGACTAAGAATCCAACTTTCGACTTATCGAAAGCTCCTTATAACTTCGACCTGCACATGCATCAATGGCCTACCCGTTCCGAAGAAAAGGCGGCAATGACCACATTGGCACAATGGATTGAAGAGGGCAGACTTTCTGCATCCGACTTTATCACGCATCGCTTTGCGATAGAAGAAATAGAAGAAGCCTTTGCTGCCGTGAAACGGGGTGAAGTATTGAAATGCGTATTGACTTTTTAAGAAACAGCATATTTATAATAACTTATTAAACGACTCAAAATAATGGAAAAGAAGAATATAAACGAAGTGATTGCAGAATTATCAGTAGAACAGTTGGCAGGTATGATCGACCATACATTCCTGAAACCTTTTGGTGATGCATCGCCTATTGAGAAACTTTGTGCGGAAGCCCGTCAGTATCAGTTTGCGATGGTAGCCATCAATCCTGCGGAAGTAGAAACCTGTGTGAAGTTGCTTGAAGGATCGGGAGTACGTGTAGGAGCCGCTATCGGTTTTCCGTTGGGACAGAACACAGTAGAGTGCAAAGCATTTGAAACCCGTGATGCCATTGCCAAAGGTGCTACTGAAATAGATACAGTCATCAATGTTCGTGCTTTACAGAAAGGACAGACTGAAATCGTAAAGAAAGAGATTGAAGACATGGTTTCTATCTGCAAACCTGCCGGTGTGATCTGTAAGGTCATTCTTGAAACTTGCTATCTGACGGATGAAGAGAAAGAAACCGTATGTCGTATAGCTAAAGAAGCCGGAGTGGATTTTGTGAAAACCTCTACCGGATTCGGAACAGCAGGAGCAACAGTGCATGATGTAGCATTGATGCGTCGTGTGGTAGGACCTACTATCGGAGTGAAAGCAGCAGGTGGCATTCGTGATCTGGATTCTGCGTTGGCATTGATTCAGGCGGGCGCTACCCGTATTGGTACATCAAGCGGTATTCAGATTGTGGAATCCTATAAGGAGCTGAAGAAAGGTTTGTAATCGTTCTTTTTTCAGGAAGGTAAATTTAAGGTAAATAAGAAGATAAAATGATAAGATCGAAATTAATGAAGCTGTTGAAGTGTGGGATGGCATGCTGTGTGTTTCTCTCCATTGTAGCATGGCAGACGAAAGACACTTCCCTTCAGCCTACCGACGCGAAAGGTTTTATCGTCGAGATTCAGAAGAAGTACGCGGAAATTCAGGCGATAAAACAGAAAGGTAATCAGGAAGAAACAGAAAACAAGATAAAAGCCGTGCATCGGAGATTGACGCGTGCCTATCCGGTCTATTACGATTGGTGGCTACAGGATGGAACAACGGGTGATGTAGACTGGTTTAATAAGAGTTTTAATCAGGAACTTTCCGTGCGTTTACAGAAACTGAACATCAAAGCTCTCGTGACTAATACTCCGGAAAGCATCGAATCGGCTTTCCTGTCTTATCTGAAAGCGTGTGAACAAAGACGTATCAAGCGTTTGGAAGCCTTCACCGCAGATAAACCGGAGATTGTTTTTACAAAGTACAGAACGTTGCGTCCCTCTTTCTTTGCTTATACCGAAGGGGTGTCGGATGCCCGTGCTGAATGCAACTACATTGCGGGTGGTGCGTTGGCGAAATTGAAGATGAATGGAATTTGGGCGGAAGTAGAAACCATGCTGACAGATGAAGAAGGAGTAGTGCGTGATCCGAATCTTCATTTTGATGGTCAGCATCTGCTTTTCTCCTGGAAGAAATCCCGCAAGGAAGACGACTTCCATCTGTATGAAATGGATTTAAAGACACGGGAAATCAAGCAGTTGACTTTCGGAAAAGGACATGCCGACATTGAAGGTATTTACTTGCCGGATGACAATATCCTGTTCAACTCTACCCGTTGCGGAAGTACGGTAGACTGCTGGTTTACGGAAGTCAGCAATATGTATCTCTGCGACAGGGAGGGGCGTTATATGCGTCAGGTTGGTTTCGACCAGGTACATACGGTAACACCTACTTTGTTGGATGACGGTCGGGTGGTCTATACTCGTTGGGATTACAATGACCGTGGCCAGGTATGGGCACAGCCTTTGTTCCAGATGAATCCCGATGGAACAGGACAGGCTGAATATTACGGAATGAACAGCTGGTTCCCGACAACGGTGGCACAGATTCGCCAGATTCCCGGCACTCGTAAGTTGATGGCAGTTTTTATGGGTCACCATACTCCTCAACATGGCAAACTGGGTATCATAGATCCCGAAGCCGGGCGTGATGAGAATGAAGGTGTTATGTTCGTAGCTCCGGTTCACAAACCGGAACCGGAACGCATTGACGGTTATGGAAAGTTTACCGATCAGTTCCAGCATCCTTTTCCATTGAGCGAGACGGAATTTTTAATATCGTATACTCCGTTGGGTTATTACGTCGGACATCCGATGGAATTTGGCGTTTATTGGATGAATGCGGACGGAGAACGTGAATTACTCGTATCCGATGCACGTATATCCTGCAACCAGCCTGTGTTGGTCGCTCCCCGTAAACGTCCGTTCCGCCGTTCATCTTCGGTAGATTATACAAAGAATGAAGGCGTATATTATATGCAGAATATCTACGAGGGTAATGGATTGAAAGGTGTGAAACCTGGAACTATCAAACAGTTGCGTGTGGTGGAAATCCAGTTCCGTGCAGCAGGTGTAGGTGAAGTGAACGGTAATGATAAAGGTGGAGGAGCTATCATGAGTTCTCCGGTAGGAGTGGGCAATGCTGCCTGGGATGTGAAGAGAGTGTTGGGAGTGACGGAAGTATATCCTGATGGTTCCGCATTCTTTAAAGTTCCTGCACGCAGACCGCTTTATTTTCAGGCATTGGACGAAAACGGGCGTGTGGTGCAAACTATGCGTAGCTGGTCTACTTTACAGCCGAATGAAGTGCAGAGTTGTGTAGGATGCCACGAACATAAGAACACGGTTCCCGTAGCAGGGCATCCGGTATCCATGGCAATGAACAAAGGTGTCAAGGCATTGGCTCCGGAAGATGAGATGGGCGAACGTAATTTCAGTTACCTGAAAGAAATCCAACCTATCTGGGACAAGCATTGTATCTCTTGTCACGATGGAGTGAAGCAACCAATGAGCCTGAAAGGCGAATTGAAAGTAATGGATAAACGAAGCAAAAGAAAATATACGGATTCGTATCTGAACCTGACTCATGCTACCCAGAAAAAAGAAGAGGGATCATGGAGAGGTAACGCACATCATCCGGAAGTAAACTGGATCAGTGCTTTGTCCGAACCTACGTTGTTGCCGCCTTATTTTGCAGGCTCCAACACGAGCAATCTGATTAAACGTTTGGAAAGCGGACATGGAGGTACTAAACTGACTCCGCAGGAAATACGAAAAGTAGCTCTCTGGATTGATTTGCTTGTGCCTCAAATCGGAGACTACCGTGAAGCGAACAACTGGTCGCAAAAGGATCTCGACTTCTACAACTATTATGATAAGAAGCGGGAAGCAGCCCGTGCGGAAGATCAGGAGAATATTCGTCAATACATTCAATCCCTTCAAACTAAACAAGAGAAAAAATGAAAAAGAAGATATTGATACCTGTTGGTATGGCTGCTATATTTCTTTGTGCGTCTTGGCAAGAAGCGGAAACGACGGTTTCACCGGACCGTTTGTTTCTGGCAGACAACGGGAAATCCTTGTTTGTAACAAACAGGGCAGGCTGTGAACTCATCAAGATGTCGTCCGACGGACAGAAAATGGAAAAGAAAGTCTCTTTCTCGTCCCCTGTCAATGCCATGACGCAGGATGCGAATGGTAAACTCTGGGTGGTATGTGACGGAAACTACGGTACCATGTACGAACTGGATGGAAAGAAACTTTCCGTACAATCCAAAACAAAAAGCGGAGCTACTCCTTCGGATATTCTGTATAATCCGTTGTCTAAATCTCTTTGGGTTACGCAGCGGTTCAACAACGAACTTTGGGAGATTGATCCGGCCACCCGTAAGGTGAAAACTAAAATAGCTGTCGGTCGCGAACCAGTGTCGATGGCTGCCTTTGCTGGTGATTCCTGTCTGCTGATAGCCAATAATCTGCCGGAAATGCCTTCTACGGCTTATCCGATTGCAGTACAGCTCGATATGGTAGATGTACTTTCGAAAAAGGTTTCGGGACGTGTTATGTTGCCGAACGGTTCTACGGATGTGAAGTCGGTAGCGGTGAATAAGAATCATACTTTCGCGTATGTCACTCATTTAATCTCCCGCTATCAGTTGCCTACCAATCAGCTGGATAGAGGATGGATGGCTACAAATACATTATCCATCATTGATTTGAAAGCTAGAAAGTGGCTCACTTCCGTCATCTTAGACACTCCACAGAAAGGAGCAGCCAATCCGTGGTCGGTAATTGTTACCCCGGATGATAAGCAGATCATAGTAGCTGCTGCCGGTAGTCAGGAATTGGTGCGCATCGATCGTATAGCTTTGCATGAACGTCTTGGCAAAGCGAAACAAGGAGAAATGGTTACTCCTTCCATGAAAGCGTGGGGAAATATACCTAATGATGCGGGATTCTTGTATGGCATCCGTGACTTCATTCCTACACAGGGAAAAGGTCCGCGTTCGGTCGTAGCTACGGGAGGTAAAATTTATACTGCCAACTATTATACGTCGGAATTGGTGTCTATGGATTTGAACGGTAAGAATGTGCAGAAGCAGATTCTGGGTGCTCCATTGGCTTTCACTAAAGTTGGTAAGGGAGATATGTACTTCCATGATGCAACCATTTGTTTCCAGAACTGGCAAAGTTGTGCAACCTGTCATCCGAATGATGCACGCATGGACGGGCTTAACTGGGACTTGCTGAATGATGGCATGGGTAATCCGAAAAATACGAAAACACTCTTGCTTTCCCATCAAACTCCGCCTTGTATGGCGACCGGTATTCGTAAAAATGCCGAAGTAGCCGTTCGTTCGGGAGTGAAATATATCCTGTTTATGGAGGGAAATGATGAGATCTACGAATCTATCGACGAATATCTGAAATCTCTGAAGCCTCTGCCAAGCCCTTATCTTGAGAATGGTAAACTTTCTGCGAAAGCGAAAAGAGGAAAGAAGATATTTGAAGAAAACTGCGCGAGTTGCCATTCCGGAGAATACTATACGGATCAGAAGCAGTACAAAGTGGATTGGACTACCGGACCTGATAAAGGACTGGCTATGGACGTTCCTGCTCTGAACGAATGTTGGCGTACGGCTCCTTATTTGTATGACGGTCGTAGCTATTCGATGAAAGATATGTTAAAGGTACACGGACCTCATAAGCCTGTTTCTGATAAAGAACTGGAAGAGTTGGAGGAATATGTATTGTCTTTGTAATTTTGAATGATTGGTTATGACAAGAATATATAGTGCGATTTTGATATTTCTGTTCTCTGCATCCCTGTTGGCACAAACCCGGACGTTTGCAGGAACAGATTATTCACAGGGAATCGTCTTTGTGATGGAAAACAATCAGATTGTATGGCAGCACAAAGCTCCCGATTCTAATGATTTATGGGTATTGCCTAATGGCAATATCCTTTTCACCACTGGGCATGGGGTACTCGAAATGACCCGTCAGAATGATACAATCTTCCATTACGAGTCTAAAAGTCCGGTCTTTGCCTGTCAGCGGTTGAAGAACGGCAATACGTTTGTGGGTGAATGTACCACGGGACGTATGCTGGAAATCTCTCCTAAAGGTAAGATTGTGAAAGAAGTCTGCATCCTGCCGGAGGGAGTGAAAGAGAAAGGTTTTGCATTTATGCGTAATGCACGTCGCTTGGATAACGGGCATTTTCTGGTAGCACATTACGGACCGCAATGTGTGACGGAGTATGACACGAACGGCAAAGAGGTGTGGAAACTGGATGTTCCCGGCGGACCGCATTCTCTGACTCGTCTGCCCAATGGGCATACGTTGATTGCCGTAGCAGATAAAGACCAGAATCCGAGAATTATCGAAGTAACGGCAGACGGAAAGACTGTTTGGGAATTATCGAATGCGGATATCCCTGGAAAACCGTTGAAGTTTTTGGGAGGTTTTCAGTATTTTTCTGACGGACGCATCCTGATAACGAACTGGACGGGACATGTGAATCCAAAAGAAAAGGTACACATGTTGTTGGTAAACCGTCAAAAGAAAGTGCTTTATTCTTTGGAGAATACTCCGGGATTGAAGACGATGTCATCTGTCTATAGCATGGACGTTCCGGCAGGTGTCACTTCCTATCATTAAAAAGTATATATTATCAGAAAAAACATTGAAATTTGCAGTATGAAGTATCATCGAATCACATGTAATTTGTATAAAACGACAGGAAACAGTTGGGAACAGATGGCGGAGGAATTACTTTCATCCGCTGTCCGCGAAGAGAGGGTGCTCCGTCTTGTACTCTTTACACGCTGTACGGATAATCAGGAATACAAGTTTCAGCGTTCCTTTCTGGAACAATGGGTGGAGCGGCATTTCGTTTCTCCCCGTCCGGTTGTTTCACTGGTGGCTCAAAAGCCTTTGGTAGCAGACTTGGTATTGGAGGTACATTCGTTGGTGGAAATTACGGATGAGGCAGTCACCATAGAGGAACAAATCACTTCTTCCTCTGTCCGCTACCTGCGGATCATGACTCCTCACTATCGGGAAATAATAGTAGGGGGACTTTACGCAGATGATTTGAATCTTCCTGTTCGCGAACAATCGGAACAGGCTTTCAGAAAGGCAGAAGAGATCTTAAAGGCGGAGCAGATGAATTTCGGCGACATTGTCCGTCAGTGGAATTATCTGGAAAATATCACGGATATTGCACATGGCAATCAGTGTTATCAGGATTTCAATGATGTGCGTACCCTGTTCTATGCTTCTTCGGAGTGGGAATCAGGTTATCCGGCGGCAACGGGGATTGGCACACAGCATGGCGGCGTTCTGATTGATTTCAATGCTGTCAGTGGAGAAGTGGATATTGCTCCTTTAGATAATGACTGGCAACGGGCTGCTCATGTCTATTCGGATGAGGTATTGATTAGCCATCGGGCAGATAGGAAGAAAGGAACACCTAAATTTGAAAGAGGAAAGTCACTGTCCGACCGTCGGCAGGAGGTGATTTATATTTCCGGCACAGCTGCTATCCGTGGCGAGGAAAGTGTAACGACCGGAGATGTTCTCTCTCAAACGGAAATCACTCTTGAAAATATCCAGCATTTGATTGGCTTGGAAGAGGGTAGGGAGAAACTACCGGAACATTCCGGTAAGTTGGGACTTCTTCGTGTATATCTCAAGAATGAAGAGGATGCGTCAGCAGTGAAAGCAGACTTGGATAAACTCTGTCCGGACATTCCTATCGTATATCTTTATGCGGATGTATGCAGAGAGGAATTGCTGGTAGAAATTGAAGGAATTGCTTATCTATAAAAGCCTCATTTATAAAAGCATTGTTTATTATAAAAGAAAAACAGATGAAATTGATTCGACTGATCGCTTCACCGGTATTGATGTACATATTAGCGGGACTTTATGCCCTGATATTGGCGGTAGCCACTTTAGTGGAAAACTCTTATGGTCCTGCCGTTGCCCGTGAATCTTTTTATTATGCCCCCTGGTTTATACTGTTGCAGTTGTTGCAGGCAGTTAATTTATTGGCTATGTTCCTTCAGGGAAGCTATTTTAAGAGAATTAGTAAAGGCAGTCTGATTTTTCATGGAGCTTTTCTTTTTATCTGGTTGGGGGCTGCTGTTACTCACTATGTAGGAGTGACGGGTATCATGCATATCCGTGAAGGGGAAACGGCAAATAGCATGATGAAAGAGGAAGGAACAGGGATGGAAAATGCTTCCCTGCCTTTCTCTGTAACTCTGGAAGATTTCCGGTTGCAGCGCTATCCGGGTTCTCATAGTCCGATGTCTTATGAAAGTGACCTGGTGATTAAGAGAGAAAATGAATCTCCTTTACAGGCAACCATACGAATGAATAAAGTGATTGATGTGGATGGTTACCGTCTGTTCCAGTCTTCATTCGATTCTGACGAACAAGGTACCGTGTTATCAGTGAGCTATGACCGTCCCGGTATGCAGCTTACATATACGGGATATTTCCTTTTACTGGTAGGTTTTGTCTTGACATTGTTCAGTAAGAAATCCCGTTTCGGGCGATTGCGCAGAGAATTGGGAGAAATGAAAAAGAATACCCCTTTCTGCTTATTGCTCTTTCTGGCTTTATCCGGCATCTCCAATATGCAGGCATTGCGTGCACAACAACCGGCTGTCTCTTCACAACAATCTCTCGTCGTTTCGCAATTACCTTGTGTTTCTTCCTTACATGCCGAAAAGTTTGGCAGTCTGGTAGTGCTTAACCCTAACGGACGCCTCGAACCCGTCAACAGTTATACATCTGCCATTTTACGCAAATTGTATGGAGCCGATAAACTGAATGGCATCAATTCAGATCAATTCTTTTTGAATCTACTTTCTTTTCCCGATGAATGGGGAGCTTTTCCTTTTATCAAAGTTGATAATAAAGAACTTCTTCAACGCTTCGGCAGAGATGGCAAATACATTGCCTGGCAAGATGTGTTTGATGCAGACGGTAACTATATCCTGACGAATGAACTGAACACAATTTACGCTAAACCGGCTGCGGAGCGAAAACGATTGGACTCGGATTTATTAAAACTGGATGAATCAGTAAACATCGTATATCGCATCATGCAATACCAATTGCTACCGCTTTTTCCGGATGGAAATGATTTGCAGGGAAAATGGTATTCACCGGGTGATGACTTGAGTGCTTTTCATGGGAAAGATTCTCTATTTGTAACTAAAATTATGGACTGGTATATCTATGAGCTAGGAAATGGAGTTCGTTCTAACAACTGGAAGGAAGCAGACAAGGTAGTTGAAATGATGAATGTCTACCAACAAGCAAAAGCTAAAGTCCCCGCTATTGACAACCGGAAAGTGAAAGCCGAACTTCTCTATAATCAATTGGATTTATTTTTCTGGTGTCGTCTGGCTTACTTGATTTTGGGTGGTATCCTACTTTTCATTGCCTGCGGAGAGATGATTGCGGACTTTAAATGGGGAAGAAAAATTAGCAGTATTCTGATTGCTCTTCTGGCAATCGCTTTTCTCACACATACGGGAGGTGTCTTGTTACGTTGGTATATTTGCGGACATGCCCCTTGGGCAAATGCTTACGAGTCGATGATATGTACTTCCTGGATGCTGGTAGGTAGTGGACTCCTGTTTGCCCGCCGATTCCGTATTCTTCCCGCATTGGCAGGACTATTGGGCGGAATCATGCTTTTTGTAGCAGGACTTAATCACCTGAATCCGGAAATAACTCCTTTAGTTCCGGTACTTCAATCTTATTGGCTGATGTCTCACGTCGCTATCATTATGATCGGTTACGTCTTTTTTGCTCTTTGTGCGCTGACAGGGTTGTTTAATCTTGTATTGATGAGTTTACTTTCCGCCACCAACCGGGTGAAACTCTTGTTCCGCATCCGTGAACTGACACTGCTGAACGAAATGGCAATGATTCTCGGTCTGTTCTTTATGACCGCCGGAACATTTCTTGGAGCTATCTGGGCAAATGTCTCCTGGGGCAGATATTGGGGATGGGACCCTAAAGAAACCTGGGCATTGATTTCAATCGTTGTCTATGCATTGGTGCTTCATATCCGCTTTATTCCCCTCCTAAAAGGAAAGACCACCTGGTGTTTTAATCTGCTTTCCGTCGTTGCCGTCCTTTCGGTTATAATGACTTGGTTTGGGGTGAACTACTATTTGAGCGGTCTGCATTCTTATGGAAAAACCGAAGGAGGAGATTTCTTGTTGTGGATATGGGGATTGGGCGTATGCCTCGTACTTGTTTTAGCGTTGTTTGCCCGCAGACGTTTAAAGAAACTCTCTGCCACATTTTCGTCTTTCTTTTAAGTATTATACGGGGAGAAACAAAAATGTGGCAGATCATATAATCAATGACTTATCTCTGAAAATAGCCGGAAATAAGAGAAGTTTACAGGAAACATATACGGTGTTTCTGCTTTTTTCGGAAGGAAAACTGCATTTTATTGCCAATTATTTGAACTTCAGTATTTTGATTGTTCTATTGTCGTGTTTCCATCCTTTTTCTATTTCTGCATATTGTTCCAGTTCTTTGGTTGTGATCCCTCGTCCCGTATTCAGTCCCATCTTTTTATATACTTGTTTCAGCATACTTTTCACTTCCTGAACGGAAAGTTCCGAACCTATGGGAAAAGTACGTTGGATAGAGCTACGCATCTGCACGGATTGTTTAATCGTATGCTCACTGCTTACATTCAATGCAGCCCGCAATTTATTCTCGTTGTAATCTGATTCACGAATGAAATCTCCTCCAAATCGGCAAAAACAATCGTATATATACCTGTCATTGGTCGTAGTAAGCAGATTTCCCAGCATACGTTGGTAGCGTTTTTGCACTTTCTTGTCAGTAGTGCGGCTCATCTTCTCCATTTCTTCCAGCTTGCGGACGATCAACTCTGCCCGTTTCTTTTTTGCCAAGCGATGCTGGATTGCCATACGTTCATTATCCGAAACCGGCATGAGACGTTCCTCATGAGAGAATATAAAATAATCGGTCTGTTGATAGGCACTGCAAAGCAGATCGGTGGACGTATATAGTCGCTTCACTTGCTCTTTCTCATATAAATTTGCTATTAGAAACGGATCAGGTTTTCCATTCGCATCCAGATAGGGGAGATATGAATTTTCTCCGATAGCTTCCTGCAACAAAGTACGTTCACCAATATTGGAGGTTTGTGCCAGTTGAGTTTTCCATCCGTTGAAGATATGGGAAGCGCCTTGTATCCAACTATCAATCTCATTGGCTGACATACATTCCAGATCCGGCCGGATGGAAGCGATATGTGTCACGGTATTTACTCCCCCCTCGGAATCGTCCGATGATTTGAATGGCTTCGGTAGTAGGATCGATAACCGATTGGGTTGCGCCATGCAAATCACTGATGAGAATCACATGTGGCGGGTTTTTACATAAGATATCCACCGCGGAGTAGAAACGTGAAGTGAAGAAGTTGTAACGTTCCAGTTCGGTAATCATCATTGATTTTTTGCGTCGGTTGCCTTTCCATAGTTTGTATTGTCCGTCTTCACTACAAAAAGTACAGGCATTGTTCAATTCGGGAATCAATCGATAGAAACTATCTATCGAATCGATACTGTTGCAGAAAATGCAGACCGTGCCGCGCTTCGCTTCAATCACCTCCTGCAAAGTTTCCAGAACATTGTTGGTGGTGATTAGTTTCAGCTTTTGCCGATATTCGTAATCCGGCTGAATCAGTACCCGCATGAAACTGTCGAAGCGATTGTCTTTTTCGGGTACGATGGGAGTAGCCGAAATCAATGCCTTATGCTGAAAATGGAAAAAATCATTCATCGGTTCGCGGATAGAATCACGATAATGCACGTCCTGCACTAGCTTTTCACATTCATCAAACAAGATGAAACATTCTGTATACATATCTATATCTACAGCCAGCATGGCTTCCTTGATTTTGGTGAAGCCTTCGGGAGTAGTCAACAGTTTGTAATGTTTGTCTTGGTTCTTCTCCAGAAAGTCTGTGATTTGCCGGACGCTGACTCCTTTATAGATAGCCAATGAGTTTTTGTGTACCTTTGCTTTAGACTCAATAACAGGCACGTTGGGCTCGATAATAATAGACTTTCGGAGTGCCGTCAATTCGCAGTGTGTAGCTCCCAATCCGGGAAGGAGTTTATTAATGATACAATTGGTCGGGATAAAGTCTTTGCCGGCACGTTTCAATGCATCCGCAAAGTATTCACCTTTTCGGATGGAATAAATTCTATCGTATTCCATGTTGTTTTAGTATTTTCGTTTGTTGTGTCTTTCCGGATTATATTTCTCAAATCCGGCTGCTGTTATCGCCTTTTTCAAACGTTTTTCAGCTTTGAATACAACATTCTTCACTTCTATGGATTCTGCCCGGTGGTTTTCACCTGGTTCTTTGTCTTCGCAGAAACTGCCATTCAGAGAAAAACTGCCGAAATCATCCAGATTGAGAATATTTCCATCTTTCAGAATAGCCTCTATTCCCTCTAGTATCATACTTAGATTCCTGTATGCGTCGCCTTTGGTGATATTGTTTTTGTCAGCTAAGTATTCAACAAAAGCTTTGGTATCCAAAGTGTCCCATGATAATAGTTGTACCCGTACATTCGTTTCTTTGTCGCCGGTAAAAGTATCTGCAAAACGAGTGGTTTTATAAAGTATGCTCATAATTATAATTTCTTTTAGATGACTATTATGTATTGCAGTTGAGTAACTTCAGAAATGGACTTGTGTAGCTGGGTGGTTGCACAAGTATAACTGAATAGTTGCTCAAGTGCAACAGATTAATTCATGCGGATGAATTTGCTAAAAGATAAGGGGGAATTATTAATATATGAAGTAGAACTAATTATATCTTCCTTATGAATTGGTAAAAACACCTAGTCGATTAAGACGATACAAAGGTAGACTATTTTTGTGAAGTAGACTATTCTTATTTGTATTATAATCCAGTATGCACAAATTAATTCTTACGCATATTATTGGGTTCGATATTTCGAAGGGGATAATGAACAACAAAATTATTCTGTATTTTTTCTTTGAAATTTTATAGATTTTGTTTCTAATAATCAATATATTTACAAAATCTTTTTAGTCTCTGTTTGTTTATTAAATAATAATAGAGATATGTTTATCACGTTTTTTATGATATCCATGAAGTTAAAGATATGGTTTAATTGAATTCATAATGCAAGCGGAATAGGCAAAGTAAAAAAATGCAGTAGTCATGAAGAAAGGAATATATTTATTCATGTTTATAGCTGTTTTAGGAGGATGTAAACAGCAACTCAATTTCGTGAAGGTTGCTAATAACATCTACATGAATCAAATTCAAGCGTTTGGTGATACTATGCTGCTAAAAGGGCTACAAGCATATAGGGAAAAGTCGAATATATTAGAAAGGCTAAGATATTCGGCAGCTAATGATACTGTATTTGCTTTAGAAATGTTGGGCTTTCAAGGAGATTTGTATTTGACTTATTGGAATAAAGTAGATACAATCTCATATACAAATACGGAGGATAAACCTGGATATGTAAGCAATCTGTTATTTACAAAATATATGATGGGGCTAGTATCCCAATGGAACATTCTGAAGATAAAAGAAGAGGAAAAAGATAATTCTTCTTTAATTCCTAAGGAGCTTGTTTATGCAACGAGAATCATTATTCGAAAAAATACCTATAAAGTTGAATGTGTTAGATTTAATGATTTCTTTAATTTAGAAAGAGATTGTCATTATTAAAAGATTCTTAATTTTGATAGTTAATACCTGGCTTCTTGGATATTAATAGTCAACATCTCAAGTATCAACATTCTACACGGTGAATATTAATACTTGAGATGCAGATTGTATTAATTTCCTTGTTCCATTGGGGGGACATCAAAAGAATTAGTTATATCGTTGAAATAATAGTATTTTCCATTTTCAAAAGGAGTTTTGCTTATACCAATGTTGGATTCAGAACCGCTGGTTCTCTTTATACGAAGTCTGTCGTTACCGGCTATTGAGAGTTTGTCGAGGAACATATAATAAATATTGTCTACTTTGGATAACACAATATTATTGCTACTGTTTTCTCCATAACCATATTCGATTGATTTTGTATTATCTGTATCAAACATCAACATGAAAGAATTGTATTTTGCGGAAAGATTAACAGATGTGGTATTACTGTTTATGGCTATATTTTCTTTAAACGCTAGATAAACTGTGTCTAACTTCTGATAAAGATAACTATTATATATAGGTGAAGAGGTTCCTGTAACTTCGTATGTGCCTTCCATTAATTTAACACCTTCTTTTTTATTCCAATAACCTCTTATATAAGATGATTCTCCTGTTTTCAGATTTTTCAATGTCAATGCATAGCTTCTTGGAGTAAGTGTCTTGTTTTTTATATATTTATTATAAAAAGTAGTATATAATTCATTTCCTGTACTTTTTGTCATACTTCCACTTTCCCAAAAATAATAATCAAAAGTTACTATAATCTCTTGTGGGCTAGTCTGTTCAATAATCTCTTCTTGTTTGTCATTGCTACATCCAGCTATTACTAATGTAACTGCAATTAAAAATAAAAATTTCTTCATAAATATATGTCTTAAAAATTATATTGTCATTTTGTTACCAGTTTTGATAGAGGTACAACCCTCTGTCTTGTGCAGTTCTTAGGAATACTTTCTTCTCACTTGTACCTCTATAACTTTCATTTACAGATATCTTCTTATATGATGAATAGCATGCACCACCGTACTCGTTCATATCTGTAACCCATAATATATATTCTCCGTTGGGCATGTTTTCTATATTAAACACACCGGATTGATATTTAGTAGCATATTTAGGTTTGGAAGATTTGCTGCCATCTGTGTAAGTGATTACTCCATCATCTGCTACAGATTCAGCACTTTTGGCATTATCAATACTTTTGTTTTCATTTGCGAAGATATATACAAAAGCTTGTTTTGATATTTCTTCTTCATTGTTTTCCCATTTTGTGTACACGTTTACAAAGAATGTTTGTTCGGTAGATTCGTCGTCTTTTGAACATGCTGTTGTCAGTATTGGCAATATAGCCAATAGAAGTAGAATTTTTTTCATTATTATATGTTTAAAATTAGTTTTGTCTAAGTGTTTGTTTTTGAATTAGAAGTATAAGCCTGTTTGTTTCGCTGTATAACTATTTCTTGCGGCAAAGGTAATGATATATTTTGTAATCGGGTCATTATTGAAGAGAAATTGTACTAAATCTTTCATGTTTGCATAAGTAGTAGTTGTTTGTTGTGTATATATGCGCTACATGCAGGCTATATATAGACGACATGTTTATAATAAATAATGTATTTGAGCCTTTTGATATTTGTATTTTGAATATCTTCAGAAAAGTAAAGTAAAAAATTTGCTTGTATTCAAACTTATTAGTTCCTTTGTAAACAATAAACATACAAAAACAAATATGAAGAATTTACTGCTCTTAATGATTACTGCACTAATGTTTGCTGGATGTAGCAAAGATGAAGAAAAAGATGAGTTTTATGAAAAACAAATTACTGCAAATGAATTAGAATCTGGTACGGGAACATATGTAATGAACAAAGGCTCATATACATATTACTTAGTTTTTGAAAATGGGAAATTAGGCTACTATACATATAAAGGGGGGAAATTTACAAGTATTCACTCTGTTGATTATTCCATAAATAAGAATGATCTCAACCTTGTTAAACATCCATACATGGAAGAAGTTTTGGGAGGTGAAAGAGAATACTATACTCTTTATATAAGTTTTGTTCATTGGGGACATGAGAAAACGACAGATTATGGAACTGGAGGTGAGCAATTATTGATTAGAGGTGATAACTATCCTTATGAATTTGCGACAGGATATTATGATAAGAGTTCTATTTCTTTAAAATAATAAATCTAAAAACTTAAAGCTATAAGAAACTGTTGAGTATGAGAAAGATAATTCTTACTATAATTCTATTTTGTGGATTTGTTTTCACTTCTTGCGAATCGGAGCAGGTAAAAATGGGGAGAAGAGCAGTATATGATAAGATAAATTCTGTTTTATCATCAGGAAAGATTGAGGGTGAGTCGCATTATGTCATCGAAAATGGAAACGTTTATTGGGAGGTAGAATATCATCATTGGTCTGGTCACCCAGGTACCCAAATTGCTTTTATGCATTTTATGTCTAATGGAAATTATGCTGTTGATATCACTAAACAAGAGTTTGAAAAGCAGACAGGCAAAAAGGCAAAGAAAGGGAAGTGAGTCTCCTTTTATGTAGTTATTATATCGATTTCGCCTGTCTTATTTGTTTTTACTTGTAGCTTACTTTCTTGTCCTTTGTGAGTAGGTTCTTATAAACGGAATAATCAACCTCGAAATATCTGTAGTCTATAAGCTCTGGTAGGGCTTTAGGATATAAAATGAATCGTACAACGTCCTGACCGTCAGAATCTGTGATACGTTTCAAAACTATAAAATTATGGATGGAGAAGATATTTGGAGACAAATGATTCAGTTTGTTGAGGAAGAACGGTGGGGTGGTGAATTTACTCGTGAGACTGATCTTGTAAGAGATTTGAAACTTCAGGGAGATGATGCTTATGGATTTATCTCTTTGTTTAGTCGGGTATTTAATGTAAATGTTGAAAAGTTTGTTTTTGAAGAGTATTTTTATCCTGAAGGGGATTGGATACTTCCTAAATTATTAGATTTAATCTTGGGACGAAAGGAAAAAGTCAAAAAAAGAATAACACTTGGAGATTTGGAAAGAGCTGTGAAAGAAGGGAAACTGGTCTGATTTCTGAAAAATAAGAATAAGTATGAAAACGTCAATGAAGAACAAAAGGTAGTATGAATAGTCGTGAAAACTTATAAGATTATCTGATATGAGATTTTAATTGTGACAGGATGTTGCGGTTAAAATCAGGAGATAAGCCGCAAATTTTGCGGCTTATTCTGCACTTGAATGATTAATCTCCGATAAAAATTCTATTTTTGCATATTCATAAATCAAGAGAAGAATATGTTGAAAATATTAGTAACCTACGCCGTCCAAGGCGAATTTGTAGAGATTAAATGGCCGGATGTAGAACCTTATTACATTCGTACAGGTATTGGAAAAGTAAAATCAGCTTTTCATCTGGCAGAAGCAATCCGCCAGGTACAACCAGACTTAGTACTCAATATCGGAAGTGCCGGAACAGTCAACCATCAAGTAGGAGATATCTTTGTCTGCCGCAAGTTCGTAGACCGTGATATGCAGAAAATGAAAGAGTTCGGATTGGAGTGTGAGATTGATTCATCGGCCTTGCTCGAAGAAAAAGGTTATTGCGAGCACTGGACAGAAGAAGGAATCTGCAACACGGGAGATGGCTTTCTGACAGAATTGACTCACGTTAGCGGAGATGTTGTAGACATGGAAGCCTATGCACAGGCATTCGTTTGCCGTTCGAAAGAAATTCCGTTTATTTCCGTGAAATATGTGACTGACATTATTGGCCAGAACTCCGTGAAACATTGGGAAGATAAACTTGCCGATGCACGACAGGGACTATCGCATTACTTTAATGTCTTGAAAGAAAGAATATGATAAGTGACCCCTGCGGCAATCAGTCCCAGGAGAATCTTTACCCATATAAAAGGAATTAGGAAGAAAATGCAATAAAGCATCGTTCCCCACATTAATACGAGAGAAATTATTTTGGCTCGGAGAGGGATCGCCTTGTTTTCGCGGTAATTGCGGATATAAGGACCGAAGTGCCGATGATTGAGCAGCCAGTTATATAGTCGGGGAGACCCTTTGAAATAAAGGGCAGCGGTGAGTAACAGAAAAGGAGTAGTAGGCAGTAGCGGCAGAAAGATGCCGAGAATACCGAGCGCAAGGGAAATACTACCTAAAACAATATATAGAGTTTTCATGCGGCAAAGATAGTGCAAAAAAAGGGAAAAAATAACACTCTTTGCTGGATGAAAACTCTATTTTATATTACCTTTGCCGTTGCATCGAGGTGACATTAGATGCGTGTAACTATTAAAATACATACACTCATGTTTACAGTAATCAAACGCATGGAGATCTCGGCTTCACATAAGCTGGTACTCCCGTATCGCAGTAAATGCGCCAGTTTACACGGTCACAACTGGATTATCACCGTCTATTGCCGTTCCGCACGGCTCAACTCCGAAGGAATGGTGGTAGATTTCACCCGCATCAAAGAAGTAGTCACGGAGAAACTCGACCATCAAAATCTGAATGAAGTACTTCCGTTCAATCCCACAGCAGAGAATATCGCCCGGTGGGTGTGCAAACAGATTCCCCAATGCTATAAGGTAGAGGTGCAGGAATCGGAAGGAAACATAGTCATCTATGAGAAAGATTCCGCTAGCGCAGAAGGACAAGAGTAGCAAACCAAACAAATTTTGACGATGAGAAAGATTAATGAAATCTTTTACAGTTTGCAGGGCGAAGGTTACCACACCGGAACTCCGGCCATCTTCGTGCGTTTCTCCGGCTGCAACCTGAAATGTGACTTTTGCGACACACAACACGAAGAAGGAACAATGATGACCGATGAAGAAATTATCACCGAAGTGAAAAAATATCCTGCCGTTACCGTTGTCCTCACAGGTGGCGAACCTTCCTTATGGATAGACGAACAATTGATCGACCTTTTGCACCAGGCTGGTAAATATGTGACCATCGAAACCAACGGTACACACCCCTTACCGGCATCTATTGACTGGGTGACCTGCTCACCCAAACAAGGGGCAAAACTGGCAATCGACCGGATGGATGAAGTGAAAGTTGTCTATGAAGGAGAAGATATAAGTATTTTTGAACTACTTCCGGCCGAACATTTTTTCCTCCAGCCTTGTTCTTGTAATAACACTGCTTCAACAGTGGACTGTGTAATGCGACATCCCAAATGGAGACTCAGCCTGCAAACACACAAATTAATCGACATCCGTTGAACGAAATAGACGGATGATGCGGAAGAATCTTAAATTATTACAAAATATAGTATGAAAGTAGGTTTGTTTATTCCTTGTTATATCAATGCTATTTACCCCAATGTGGGAGTGGCATCGTATAGACTATTGAAAAGTTTGGGAGTAGACGTCGATTATCCGTTGGATCAGACTTGTTGCGGACAACCGATGGCAAATGCCGGTTTTGAAGATGAATCGATGAAATTGGCACTCCGTTTTGACGATCTGTTTCGGGAATACGATTACATCGTCGGCCCTTCCGCCAGTTGTGTGGCATTTGTGAAAGAGAATCATCCGGGCATTCTGGAGAAAGAAGGACATGTTTGTCAGAGTGCGGGAAAGATTTATGATATTTGTGAGTTCATTCACGATGTCTTGAAACCTTCCAAAATACCTGCACGCTTTCCTCATAAGGTCAGCATCCATAATAGCTGTCATGGGGTGCGCGAACTGTTTATTTCCGCTCCCTCCGAGATGAATATTCCTTATTACAATAAATTGCGTGATTTGCTCGATCTGGTTGAAGGAATCGAAGTTTTCGAACCTAGCCATATTGACGAGTGTTGCGGCTTTGGCGGAATGTTTGCCGTGGAAGAGCAGGCAGTCTCCGTCTGCATGGGGCGTGATAAGGTGAAAGACCACATGGCCACCGGAGCCGAATATATTGTCGGAGCGGACAGTTCCTGCCTGATGCACATGCAAGGTGTTATCAAACGGGAGCATCTGCCTATTCAGATTATCCATATTGTAGAAATTCTAGCGTCGCAATCATGAGTACAAAACATTCAAAGGCTGCCGAGAAGTTCTTGCAGGACAGCAAGATGGCAGCATGGCATAATGAAACCCTTTGGATGGTCCGTGCCAAAAGGGATAAGATGAGCAAGGAAGTTCCCGAATGGGAAGAGTTGCGCAACAAGGCTTGCGAACTGAAACTATATTCCAACAGCCACCTCGAAGAACTTCTGCTGGAGTTCGAGAAGAACGCTACTGCCAACGGCGCCATTGTGCATTGGGCAAAAGATGCCGATGAATACTGCGCCATTGTCTATGAGATATTGAATGAACATAATGTGCACCATTTCATCAAGAGCAAATCCATGCTCGCCGAAGAGTGCGGATTGAATCCTTTCCTGATGGAGCGGGGCATTGATGTTGTAGAGTCCGATCTGGGCGAACGCATCCTGCAACTGATGCATCTCGAACCAAGTCACATCGTACTGCCTGCCATCCACATCAAACGGGAGCAGGTAGGCGAACTTTTCGAAAAGGAGATGGGAACCGAGGAAGGAAACTTCGACCCTACCTACCTGACTCATGCGGCACGTAAGAACCTGCGACCTCTCTTCCTGAATGCCGAAGCTGCTATGACAGGGGCCAACTTTGCCGTAGCTTCAACCGGCGACATCGTAGTCTGCACGAATGAGGGAAACGCCGATATGGGTACTTCCTACCCGAAGCTTAACATCGCCGCTTTCGGTATGGAAAAGATTGTTCCGGATTTGGATGCACTGGGGGTATTCACCCGATTGCTTGCCCGTTCGGCTACCGGACAACCGGTGACCACCTACACTTCCCATTACCGCCGTCCCCGCGAAGGTGGTGAATACCATATCATCATCGTAGATAACGGCCGGAGTACATTGCTTTCCAAGCCCGATCATATCAAGACACTGAATTGCATCCGTTGTGGTGCGTGTATGAATACCTGCCCGGTATATCGCCGGAGTGGGGGATACTCTTATACCTATTTCATTCCCGGACCTATCGGTATCAATCTGGGCATGGCTCACGATCCGGAGAAATATTATGATAATCTTTCTGCCTGCTCCCTGTGTATGTCCTGCTCTGATGTTTGTCCGGTGAAAGTTGATTTGGCCGAACAGATTTACAAGTGGCGTCAGGATTTGGACGGACTGGGAAAAGCCAATACAGGAAAGAAGATTATGTCCGGCGGCATGAAGTTCTTGATGGAACGTCCGGCATTGTTCAATGCAGCTTTGTGGGCGGCTCCGGTAGTGAACGGTCTGCCCCGTTTTATGAAATACAACGATCTCGACGATTGGGGAAAAGGGCGTGAACTGCCGGAATTTGCCAAAGAGTCGTTCAATGAAATGTGGAAGAAGAATAAAGTACAGGGAAAGGAGGAATCCAAATGAGCAGCAGAGAAGAGATATTAGCCAGTATTCGCAAGAATACGCAAACTCGTTATGATAAACCGGATATTGCGGATATGGAGCGATTGTCGTATCCTGACAAGATAGAACAATTTTGTGCAATCAGTCGTGCAGTGGGTGGCACAGCAGTGGTATTGGGCGAAGGAGAAGATGTGAATGCGGTAATACGCCGGACTTATCCGGATGCTATGCGCATTGCTTCCGTCTTACCGGATATTTCCTGTGCGACATTCAACCCCGACAATCTGGATGATCCGAAAGAGTTGGATGGCACCGATGTAGCCGTAGTGAAAGGAGAAATAGGAGTTGCCGAGAACGGAGCCATTTGGATACCGCAGACGGTGAAATATAAAGCTATTTATTTTATCTCGGAAAAGCTGGTTATCCTGCTCGACCGGAATAAAATCGTGAATACCATGTATGATGCTTATCGGGAACTGGATGGACAGGAATATCAATTCGGAACATTCATCTCCGGTCCTTCAAAGACTGCCGACATTGAACAGGCATTGGTGATGGGAGCACATGGGGCACGGGACGTATTAGTGATATTAATCTAGTGTTTCAAAACAGAGGCTCTATTGGTAGGAAGTAGAGCCTCTGTTCGGTATAAACAGAACTTCTGTTTATTGTAAATAGAGCCTCTGTTCCGGTTCGTTCATAGAAGAGTAGTCAAATGTTTAAATTTAAATGATATGTATGCCAATAAAGTAAAGAAAATAGCCGCCGTTCATGACCTTTCGGGAATGGGACGCGTATCTCTCACTGTCGTTATTCCTATTCTTTCATCTATGGGCTTTCAGGTTTGTCCGCTTCCTACAGCTGTATTATCCAACCATACGCAATATCCCGGTTTTTCTTTCCTCGACCTGACGGATGAAATGCCAAAGATTATTGCCCAGTGGAAGAAACTGGAGGTACAGTTTGACGCTATCTACACCGGATATCTGGGCTCTCCGAAACAGATTCAGATTGTTTCTGATTTTATCAAAGACTTTCGTCAGCCGGATAGCCTGATAGTTGCCGATCCGGTGTTGGGAGATAACGGCCGGCTGTACACTAACTTTGATATGGAGATGGTGAAAGAAATGCGCCACCTGATAACCAAAGCAGATGTGATTACTCCCAATCTGACGGAGTTATTTTATTTATTGGATGAACCCTATAAAGCAGACAACACGGATGAAGAGCTGAAAGAATATCTTCGCCTTTTGTCCGATAAAGGTCCGCAAGTGGTTATCATAACCAGTGTCCCCGTGCATGATGAACCCCATAAAACGTCTGTCTATGCTTATAACCGTCAGGGAAACCGCTACTGGAAAGTGACCTGTCCTTATCTGCCTGCACATTATCCCGGTACGGGAGATACTTTTACAAGTGTTATAACCGGCTCTTTGATGCAGGGAGACAGCTTGCCGATGGCATTAGACCGTGCCACTCAATTTATCCTGCAAGGAATCCGAGCCACTTTCGGGTATGAATATGACAACCGGGAGGGTATTCTGTTGGAGAAAGTACTCCACAATCTGGATATGCCGATACAGATGGCCAGTTATGAATTGATTTAATCTTTTACATCCACAAATTTTTGAGTTCCGGATATTTCCTTTACTTTTACCACCGCTAAAGTAATCTGAAATAATTCTATCTAATGACTCAAACACTGAAAACATCCGAACGTCTTGGAGTAGTGGATGCGCTGCGCGGATTTGCCCTTTTGGCAATTGTATTATTACATAATCTGGAGCATTATAATCTGTTCTTTATGCCGGAGAATATACCTGCATGGTTGCAAACGATTGATAAATATGCGTGGGATACTATGTTTTTCTTATTCGCCGGAAAGGCTTACGCTACTTTCTCATTGTTGTTTGGCTTTAGCTTTTACATTCAGTTTCACAATGCGGAGAAGCGTGGCATAGACTTCCGCGGACGATTTGCCTGGCGGTTGTGTTTGCTTTTCCTGTTTGCGCAGTTGCACGCTTTATTCTATAACGGGGATATTCTTTTACTCTATGCCGTAGTAGGTTTTGCATTGATACCGGTTTGCAAGCTAAAAGATAAAACGGTTTTCTGGATTGCCCTGATTCTGCTTCTTCAGCCTTATGAGTGGGGACGTGCCGTTTATGCAATGATAAATTCCGACTATGTAGTAGCAACCGGTCATTATATGCCTTATGCCATACGTGCGCAGGAGGCAACTGCCAATGGTAATTTCTTCGAAGTGCTCTGTTCTAACATCTCCGACGGACAATTATATAGCAATATTTGGCAAGTAGAAAATGGTCGTTTGTTTCAGACGGCTGCTTTATTCATGTTCGGAATGTTGCTCGGACGCCGGAAATATTTAATAAAGAGCGAAGAATCCGTGCGTTTCTGGAAGAAGATGCTGAAAGGCGCCATCCTTGCGTTCGTTCCTCTCTATTGCCTGAAAACCTTTGTATCGGATTTACTCACTAATCCCTCCATACAAGTTCCTTATAGCATAGCAGTTCCGTCTTATGCCAATTTTGCCTTTATGATTATCCTGGTTTCTATCTTCATCCTGCTTTGGTTTAAGAAAGAGAAAGGATATAGCTGGCAAAGTTTGCTGATTCCTTACGGTCGTATGAGTCTGACCAACTACATATCCCAGTCAATTATGGGAGTTACCATCTATTATGGATTCGGATTAGCGATGTACAAATATGCCGGAGCAACGGCAAGTCTGCTTATTGCATTGCTCATCTTTACCGTTCAGTTGATATTCAGCCGTTGGTGGCTTTCCCGCCATAAACAGGGACCACTTGAGTTCTTGTGGCGTAAAGGAACTTGGATTTAGAGACTTTGTCCTATTCGAATTTGACGGTTATTTCTACTGATTTATTGCCATAAATCCAGTCCGGACCTTCCTGAATCAGGCGGATGGCTTCCTTGTCGGAAGATTCGCAGAGGCTCTCTTTTACTTTGATGTAGAAGGGACGGCCTTCCTTGTTAACCAGGAAAGTTAATACCACTTTCCCTTTCACTTGTGCGCATTTCTCATCCGTCGGACGAACCAGATTCTCCTTCAGGTACTTCTGATATTTGCGTTTACCAATCACGGGTTGCGGAGTAATATCTTTGTCTGCCTGCTCCTTAGCCGTCACGACAGTTGTCGACTTCTTATTTTTATTTGTTCCGTATCCCACTACCACCACTTCGTTAAGCGTTTGTTTGTTTTCGTTCATGGCAATAAGCATTGTCTGGCTGGTATCTACCGGAATTTCTACCGGATCGTATCCGATGAACTGCGCTGTCAACTGTTTTTTACCTTCCTTTTTAACCAGCGAAAACTCTCCGTTCATATTCGTAATGGTTCCGATATTTGTCCCTTTATATGCCACACTGGCCCCGATGATCGGTTCTCCTTTTTCATCGGTCACTTTTCCCTGAATAATGTTACTGTTGGGGATAGTCACCACTTTAGCCATTCTCATTTTCTTGTCGGAAGCGGACTCGGAAGTATCCATTGTTGCTGCTACCTCTTGCAATTCAGCAGTCTGCTCCAAGGCTTCCTCCATCATCGGTTCTATTACTGCGGATGCGCTCATCTCTTTCTTGTCCGCTTGTTTCACTGCAATTTCGGAAATAGGGGTAGAATCCGTTTTTACCTTTGTGGCAGCCAGTGCGATTTCCTTTTGCGGGGTTACAGGAGCTGCCGGAGTCGCCGGATTTGTAGGAGTTGCCGGCGTTGTAGCTTCAGGCAACTTTGCCGGAACAGACTCTTCAGCGATAAACACTTCATCTGTCATGCTCTTTTTCAGAAACAGGAAATAACTGCTGATACCGAATCCGATCACCAGACACGCAGCGATGCTCCAGGTGATAGCATAAGTGTTCTTTTTCTTTGCCGAATGAGCAGAAACCTGCATCCGCAGTTTCTCGATCCGTTGTTCGTGATTTCCCTCCACCTGGTTGTATCCATCCATAGCATCGGCCAAGAAAGGGTCTTGCATCGACTCTTTTTCCAGCCGGTGTGCCTCTTTTCCTTTGCGGAGTCCTCGTATGTAGTCCAATAGTTTCATAGGGCTTGTTTCTTAATACAAATTTTTAAGTTTCGCTTTCCGTTTTGGATATAGCTTTTCACATTGTTCAGAGTAAATCCGGTCTGTTCTACAATGTCGGCATACGACATTTCCTCTAAAAAGAAACGCGTAATGCTGGTCCGTTGTTCTTCGGGCAACTTTTCGAGACAGTGATGTAATGCCTTTAGTTGTTCCTCTGAACTTTCCTCCTCACTTAATAGATGCAGAAATTCGTCGGATTCCATAACATTAACGGTATAATCTAACGTAATTTCTTTATTTTCCTTTCGTAAAAGTTGCAGGCAATGATTCTTTGCCACCCGGTAGAGCCATGGCTTGAACACTTTTATCTCATAATTTCCCAATTTAGGCAATAAATCTTCAAACAACTGCATGACCGCCTCCTGTGCCCGGTCTTCATCATGCAGATATTTCAGGCAAAGTCCGTATAGTAACGGGATATATCGGTTATATAATTCGCCGAAATATTCCGTATCACCGGACTTCGTATAATGTATTAGTAATTCCTCGTCCGATAGTTTTGATATTTTTCTTTTGAAAAACAACATCTATTCCTCTTCTTCGTCAATAATGACTTGATATTTTTCTTTCATTGCTTCAAAATCACCTGTAATCTGGTCTAATATTTCATGCGTATCCGTACTCTTTACCAATGCGGGCATACCGTAATAGATAGATGCCTTATATGGTAACAGTATCATTTTTCCTTTGGGCAGAGAACGTCCCATACCGGTCATGAATACGGGAATATATTTCACTTCAGGTCGCAGAGACAGGATGCGGGCTATGCCGGATTTAATTTTTCCCATCTGTTCCGGCTTTCCTCTGGTTCCTTCCGGAAAAAGAATCAGCGAATATCCGGCGTCGATGGCTTCAAGCATCTTACGGATCGGATCATGCTCCGAATCTTTTTCTCCTTTTCTTCTGATTAGCAGTGTGTTGATGAAAAAGTTGCTGATGGAAGCCTGAAAGCGGGTTTTCCCGAAATAATCTTCTGCTGCTACGGGTTTGACTTTCCATAAAAGTCCTCCGGGCAGGGAAGATAACAAGCTTAGGGTGTCTAGATGGCTGTTATGGTTGGCAAGGATGATGAATTGCTTTTCCTTTTTGAGGAACTGGCAATCGGTGAACTGAACTCCTACAACCAATTTCAGGAACCATTGGAATACACCTTTATATATAATCTGCATGGCAGCAGCTTGCATGAATCTTTTTTCCATTCTCTCCGTTTAATATGCAATGTAATAAACTAAATGAAAAAATACAGGAGCCGTGTAGGCCAGAGAGTCTATCCGGTCGAATACTCCTCCATGACCGGGAATACTGTTCCCCATATCCTTAATTCCTTTATCTCTCTTGATGGCGGAGATGACTACGTCTCCCGAGAATCCGGCAATCGCAACGAGAGCACTTACCAGGATAACGTTGGGAGCGGAGAGGGGAGTCAGGAAACCGAGGAAGTAACCAATGACGGTGGTACTGATTACGCCGCCCAGAAATCCTTCCCACGTTTTGTTTGGACTTACTTTCGGAAGTATCTTATGCCGTCCGAGAAGTTTGCCCCAGATAAATTGCATGACATCGTTGATTTCCGTAAGGAATACAAGGAATAATAGCAGGCCTCGTCCTCCCGCATTGAATCCCGGCAGTTCGGGAAGTGACAGGAGATAAGCGAGGTGGCTGATACCGAACACCGAAAGCATCAGAATCCACTGTAACAGAGCCATCGACTTGGTAATTCCGTGGGTGTCTCCCTTTAAAACAAGTCGTAAGGGCAATACGAGAAACATAACTACCGGAATGAAGATGATGAATGCTCCATACCAGGCAAGGTAAGCAAGGTAATATTGAATGGGAATGGCCAATATCCCCCAAAACAATGCTCCGCGATCTGCCTCTCTGAATCCCAACACCGAGTACAGTTCTCTGAAAGCGATGAAAGAGAGAAAGGCAAGGAAGAAGTAAGAAATGTTATAGCTGATAAATACAGCGCCGATAAACATGCCCGCCATGATCCACCATGAACGCGTGCGGGCGGAGAGTTCGCTGATATTTGTTTTTGGAGAGATCTTCTTTACGAGAAAAAGAATAAGGCTTGCCGTAACAAGCAATCCGATGATGAGCGAAATGACGATAATCAGTTCATCGCTTAGCGTAGGAAATATGATATCCAGTAGTTCTTTCATTTTATTTCATTGTTTGTTGTGTGTGACATGAGGTACAGACGATGTATCAGTGTTGCGACAAGGCCGACGTTGATAATTATCAGGGCTATAAGACATACCATCCGGTCGTATCCTGCGTGAATGGTGCAGGTGGCTACTATAAAGGCAAGCGTGAGCAATGCCATGCGGTGTTGTTTGGCCATCGGGCCGTTAAAGAAATGCTGATGTGTTTTGTAGGCTCCTATCCAGCGGAAATAAGCTGTCATCACAGCAAGAAGCGCCGCTAGCCATCCCAGTTCAATACCGAATCCGCCTGCTATATATCCGACGGGAATGATGAACAAAGCATCGGCAAAGCGGTCGGGCATATCATTGTAGAGATCCCCGTTGGCACTTTTCTTCCCTCCTTCAATAGCTACCATCCCATCGAACAGGTTGCAGAGTAACCGCGACTGCATGCAAACGATGAACAGAATGTAGGCTACATACTTGTTAAAACCGGGATCAATGACTGTGCCGATCAACAGAAGGCACCCCACCATAGCGAAGAATACGCTCATCATGGAAATTTGATTGGGAGTGACACCCCAACGAGTTAGTTTGCGGGCAATAATAGTAGCCCAGGCCGTGTTTCGTGAGGCTATTTCCCGCCTTCCGTCGACTTCGTTTTTCATATTTATAATATGTTTATGATTGGCAAATATACACATCATCTTAAGAGTTGCAAAGGAATGAGTGAGAATTTTGAAATGACTCTTTTTTCTGCCGGATAAAAAAAAGTTCAGGCAATTTATGGAATCTGTGTGAAATGTGCATCTCTATAATAAAAGCGAACTAATAGTAACATTTTAAAATAAGAAGTTATGAAAACAAATCAATTCAGAGCGATGATGCTCGTACTGCTAATGGCGGTTATTTCTTTAGGTAGGATGAATGCGCAAGTTATTACTGTGTCGGGTACGGTGACGGATGCAAAGGATGGAAATCCGCTTGTAGGTTGTTCGGTACAGATCAAGGGTACTTCGAAGGGGGCAATAACGAATATGAAGGGCCAGTACACAATTCAGGCCAAGAAGGGGGAGACGTTGTTGTTCCAGTATATCGGGTATAAGCAAGAGAGAAGGGTGGTGAAATCGGCTACGCTGGATGTGAAGATGAAAGCTGATGATGTGGTATTGGAAGAATGTATAGTGGTAGGATACGGGCATGAGCTAAAGGCTACTAAATCGGTGTCTGCTGCTTATATGGCGGTATGTCCGACACCGGGAATCATGTATGATGCTGTAAATGCGGAAGAATACGGGCAGATTCAGGAGAATGGATTTAAGAGTGTGTCGGATGCTCCGCTTTCTACTTTCTCTATTGATGTAGATGCTGCTTCTTATAGTAATATGCGTCGTTTTATCAATAAAGGTGAATTGCCTCCTGTAGATGCTATCCGTACGGAAGAATTAGTGAACTACTTTTCCTATGATTATCCGAAACCGGCAGGAAGTGATCCTGTGAAAATCACGATGGAAGCCGGAGCATGTCCCTGGAATGCGGATCACCGTCTTGTGCGTATCGGCTTGAAAGCTAGAGAAATTCCGACGGATAATTTGCCTGCATCTAACCTGGTGTTTCTGATTGACGTCTCCGGCTCTATGTGGGGAGCCAACCGGTTGGATTTGGTGAAATCATCTCTCAAATTGTTGGTAAACAACTTACGGGATAAAGATAAAGTAGCTATCGTGACTTATGCAGGCAGTGCCGGTGTGAAACTGGAGGCCACTCCGGGTAGTGACAAACAGAAGATTCGTGAAGCGATAGATGAATTAACGGCAGGTGGTTCTACGGCAGGTGGTGCAGGTATTCTGTTGGCGTATAAAATAGCCAAGAAGAATTTTATCTCTAATGGCAACAACCGTATCATACTTTGTTCCGACGGTGATTTTAATGTGGGTGTTTCTTCCGCCGAAGGATTGGAACAATTGATTGAAAAAGAACGTAAGAGTGGAGTGTTCCTTACCGTATTAGGTTATGGCATGGGTAATTATAAAGATAAAAAGATTCAGGTGTTGGCAGAAAAGGGAAACGGTAATCATGCTTATATAGATAACTTGCAGGAAGCCAACCGTGTTTTAGTAGGCGAATTCGGTGCTACATTGCATACGGTGGCGAAAGACGTCAAACTGCAAGTGGAATTTAATCCTTCCCAAGTGCAGGCGTATCGTTTGATTGGTTACGAAAGCCGTCTGTTGAAAGACGAAGACTTTAATAATGATGCTAAAGATGCCGGAGATATGGGTGCGGGACATACGGTAACTGCTTTTTACGAAGTGATTCCTACAGGTGCAAAGAATGAATATGTGGGTAAAATAGACGATCTGAAATATCAGAAGAAAGAGAAAGTGACGGTGAAACCGACAGGCTCTAATGATCTCCTGACTGTGAAACTGCGTTATAAAGCTCCGGATAAAGATGTCAGCAAGAAAATGGAACTTCCTTTCGTTGATAATAAAGGCAATAATGTTTCTTCCGATTTCCGCTTTGCTTCTGCAGTGGCTATGTTCGGACAGTTGCTTCGGGACTCTGATTTCAAAGGAAATGCCAGTTACGATAAAGTGATTAATCTGGCCAAACAGGGACTGAATAATGATGATAAAGGATATAGAAGAGAATTCATCCGTTTGGTTGAGGCTGCCAAAGGATTGGAAAGAACGAATAAGAACTAGGAAATCGGGCAGGAGTCATTGTGAGTGTACGCTATATGACTATGCGTAAGATTCGCAGATATGAATGAACGTAGAATTCCAGATGGATAATCGTAGAAAATGATAGTGACGGTATATGTTCGGGATAGTGACGCTATCGCTGTTGTATACTGTCACTATCTTTGTCGGATAGCGTCACTATCATTTATTTCGTCCGAATTTCGTCCGACCTGAAACGAAAAATAGCCGTAAACTTGTCGTTTACAGCTATTTAACTCTGCACGGGAGGAGAGGCTCGAACTCTAATGACATTTTTGGCTTCTCCCTTTATTGAATGTCAAATAACTATGTTTCTGGTTAAGCATTATTATTATAAGTTGATTTGTCCGAAATATGTCCGTAGACATGTAATATTTATCTGTTTTTTATTGTTGAATATTATTATTTTTGAATCATGGGTAAATATTTTTGTATATTGTGGCATTGATGTATTTTTGAATAACTATTTTTTGTTTAATAAAACTTGTATTAGCCGTTCCTTCTCTTCAAGAATCTTCTTTAAATAAGCGATTTCTTCTTCTTTATCGAGAGCATTGCCTGTATTACTTTCCGAAGGATTATCAAAAAAAATACCGGGAGAAACATTAAATACCTCTGCTATGGCTTCAAGAGTTTTAGTATTAGTTGACCCCGCTCTTATCATAGACTGAATAGTACTTTCATCTTTACCGATTCGGGAAGCTAATTCCCGAATTTTAATTTTATTTGTTTCGCATAAATCTCTTATAAGTAATAAATTAGCCATAATACAATATAATGTTTACAATAATTAACAGGAATTATATAGCATATTATGCTAAATAAATCTATATTTGTGATATAAATATAGAAATAAATAATAGATTTAATGTGATGTTATGGCAAAAAAAACTTTAAAAAGAAATCAAGACGGTGAGAAACTAAGAATGTATCTTTTGACTTTACCGCTGAAAGATTCTTCTAAAATGGTGGTAAAGTTGGCAGAAGCATGTAAAGTTCCATTGCATACCGTTCATAATTGGCGGGGTGGATTGTGTCGTATTCCCGAACTTGCAAAAGATAAGATCGAGGAAGTAACAGGCGTGAAAATTTTCCATAGTGAAAATATTCTCCAAAAGAAAAGCGAATAAAAACCGGGGCGGCTTTTGTCGCTCCATAGAATAACCGCCGGAGTATGGAGATAACCCCGAAGGGCGAAAGCGGGTGTTATTGGTAGTTCGATGCTATCCTCCGGCACAAAAAAGCATAAATAATCATGTATGAAGGGATAAAAGTAAATTTTTGGTTATGGCATATTGTAGGCGGTGTTTACGGATATAAAGAATTAATAAGGCTTCCTCGAAAGCAAAAGAAAGCATTAAAGAAAAGTATTTTGCAGGATATTATTACAGTAGATAGAACCTATGTAAAAGAGTGTCCGCGGCCTAAGAATTTGCCAACATTTAGTTATAAACAATTAACAAAGGAGCTAATTTATGGCATGGGTAGTAACAAAAAAGAATATTAAGATTCACACCTGTATTGATGGTATGGATTCAGTTGAAGATACTAAAGTAACAATATCTCATAAAAAATTGAAAGTTCTTGGTGCGAAACGTAGAGTCTACAAAGACACAAAAGAAATCTTTTTTCTTATTGAGTCAAATTGTGAAATAACACTCTAAAATGGAATGAAATGAGTAAGAAAGTCTCCATAAAAATAACTGAAGCACAACCGCTTCCTTGTCCTTATTGCGGTGGCTTTTACGGTTATCAGTATAGTGATCTGTTTAGAATGAGTTATACGAGTGTGCATACTTCCGACGGCACATATTCCGGTGGGGAATATTCCGACGGAGTTTCCTTAAACAAGGGTAAATTAGCTTATTGTGTGAATTGTGGTACCAGATTACCTTTTACCTTGATACGTGAAGGTGGGGAACAAATCGAATAATTAAAAATTAAATGTAATGAAAGTAACTATTATCACCCCTGATGAATTAACCACGCTACGAATAGAAGGCAGTAGTGGAACCTATAAAATATTCAGCAGTTTCCGCCCCATGGAATCCCCTGCGTTCGTGGATGCGATAGACAGAAAGTATAATCTGGCGGAAATAAAGAATCTTTCCGACGGAAAAGGGTATTTCCTGGTACACCTGAACCGGGAACAACAGAAAACCATACAGGAGGATTTAAACACTATCCTTTGCGATAGTGTGCCGTGTCTTCTGTAAATTAAGACGATCTTAACGAAATGCCATGAAAGAAGACAGACGCCTAAGAAACCTACGTTATCAGATGCGGAAGAAAGGTTACCAGTTCGATACGAAGAACCTGGTGGCCATTATGCCTTCACATGACAAACGTTCCCTTCTCCAGGAAAGGAGATTAAGCAAATTCGGTTTTTCAATTCAGTATAACATGTTTGAACAATGAAAGATAAAAATTTAAAATACATCGCCCACGCTATTATCGTGGTTGCCTTTATGGGACTGATTGCCTTTGTCATTTATTATACGGGTAAAACCGCTTTTCTTTGGCTGTTATTATTCGTTTTCCTGTATCAACCTTGGGGAGACTTGAAAACAGAACAGAAGGAAAATAACGAAAAATAAGTAACTACGTAACTTTATAACGATGATAAAGGCAGAAGACATCTACAAAGTAACCAACAACGGGCTGGATATAATTCTACATTATTATCCGCAAGCCCGGGATTGTGTCGGAACCAACCGCCATTTCAAACGCCGGCCGTCAGAAGACGACGCGTCGGCCTGTATCAAGTTATTCGGAAAGGAAGGTTCCCAGCAGGTTTATAAGGTAACGGATTTCGGCGATACCGGAACGGCTCAAAGCCCTGTCGATATCTGCATGTATGAGGAAGGCCTCCGGTTTAATGAGGCTATTCTTAAACTTGCGTCCATGTACAACGTAACCGATGAACTTAATCGTAACGTAAACAAGCCGGATATCCGTAAGGTTCCGGCCTCCCAGGATCAGAAAGACGGTACTAAAATTTTCGAGCTTGCCGATCATCTTACCCCGGAGCAGTTACGCATACTCGGCCCCCGTGTCACCCAGGAAAACGCCGATGCCCTGCACTGGTATTCGGCCAAGTATATAGGGTATGTAAAAAATCGCGAGGTAACTTATAAATACGCGACTGCGACATACCCTATCTTTATGCGCGAATGTCTGGTAAAACCGGCCGAAGGTGACACGCCCGAAGTGAAGTTCTATAAAATATACGAGCCTTTGAATCCAGACAAGCAGTGGCGTTTTTCCTACACCCCGGAAGGTGTCAAGCCGAAGGACTATATAAACGGCCTTTCCGAACTGAAAGCCTTATACCGTGAATTTAATTCCAGGGAAGAAGCCGCCTTTAAAAAGAATCCGGCCAATGCAGAAAAGCCCTATAAGGAGCAGAAGCTGCAGGAGGCGTTTATATGTTCCGGAGAGCGCGACGCCCTGTGCGTTAAATCGTTGGGCTTTTCTCCGGTCTGGTTTAATTCGGAATCGTACAAACTTTCCGAACAGGACTATAAAGAGATCATGAAATACGTTGAAGTCCTGTATAACATACCTGATATCGACACGACGGGCAGGGTGAAGGGTACGGAACTTGCACTACGCTTTATTGATATCCACACGATCTGGCTACCGGCCTGGCTTAACACTTACCGGGACCAGCGGGGCAAACCGCGTAAAGATTTCCGGGACTTTATGGAATTACGAAGCAAGAACGAAGATTTCCGTAACCTTATGACGCTTGCCATGCCCGCCAAATTCTGGTATTCCAAGTTTAACGAGAAATCCCGGCAATGGGATCACAATATAGACGCGGACTGCCTTCACTACTTTTTACGTCTTAACGGTTTCTATTCGCTTCATGATGAAAATTCCAGTTCAACGAAATACATCCGTATTACCGGCAATATCGTAAAACTGATAAAGGCAAAGGATATCCGGAAGTTTATCCGCGGTTGGGCCCAGGATAGTTTTTTATCCCGCGATATTAGAAACCTTATTTTGAACAGCCCCAAACTATCAGATACAGCCCTGGACAATTTGCAGGAAATAGAACTGGACTTTACCAATTATACCCATAATACGCAGATGTTTTTCTTTCCCGGTTGCAGCATGGAGGTAAGCGGCACCGGTATAAAGGAACATCCGGCCAACGGCAGCACATTATCCCACTACGTTTGGGAAGAAAATGTACTGAAACACAAAGTCCGTCTTATGGAAGACATGTTTACCATTTCCCGTAAAAAAGACATAGAGGGCAACGATGTATTTGATATCCGGATAAATGCCGTACCGTCTAACTTTTTCGGCTATGTAATCAATTCGAGCCGCGTTTACTGGCGTAAGGAACTGGAATACAATTTCGATAACAAGAGCGTGGGGGAAGCAGAATCCTACCGGGAGAAACATAAATTCGATATCGAGGGGGAAGGCCTCATGGCGGAAGAAGTAGCCGAACAGAAAAAGAACCTTATCAATAAGATATTTACTATCGGTTATATGTTGCACCGGTATAAATCCCCTTCCCGTGCCTGGGCACCACAGGCCATGGATAACAAGATCGGTGAAGACGGGGAATGTAACGGGCGTTCGGGTAAATCATTCATGTTCAAGGCCCTTTCCTACTTTATGAAGACCGTCAAGCTTTCCGGCCGTAATCCTAAACTAATGGATAACCCGCATGTGTTCGACCAGGTGAACCAGCATACCGACTTTATTCTGGTGGATGATTGCGACCGGTATCTTAATACGGGCCTGTTTTACGACATCATCACGTCAGATATGACCGTGAACCCGAAGAACAACCAGTCGTTTACTATACCTTTCGAGGAATCGGCCAAGCTGGGATTTACAACTAATTACGTTCCTATTGATTTTGATCCGTCTACGGAAGCCCGTTTGCTGTACCTGGTATTCTCCGACTACTACCACCAGCGTACGGAAGATAACGACTACCGGGAAACGCGTTCTATCCGGGACGATTTCGGTAAGGATTTGTTTTCCAAGACTTACAGCGAGAACGAGTGGAACGCCGATATAAATTTCTTCTTGCAGTGCTGCCGTTTTTACCTTTCCCTTTGCGAGGAATCTATAAAACTGCTTCCGCCCATGGAAAACATTATCAGGCGTAAATACAAGGCCGATATGGGCAATAACTTTGAGGATTGGGCGAACTCTTATTTCTCTCCGGACAGCGAACACCTGGATAGCTTTATTGTTCGTGAAAAGGCTTTTGCTGATTACAAAAGCTTTTCCGGTGTGAATAAAATCACGATGCAGCGTTTTACAAAGGCCCTCAAAGGTTTTGTGGCCCTTTGTCCCTACATTGAGGAACTCAACCCGAAGGACCTTTGTAACTCCCAGGGGCGTATTGTACGTAAGGATAACGACGGAAAGGCCGCCGATATGATCTATCTACGTTCATGCGGCACGGCGGAAGCGACTGCCGGTGGTGGAACGGGACCAACCGACCAGACACTTGTATTTGTACCGGATGAACGACCGGAGGAATGAATAACGCACATTTGAAATTAAACAGCATGTCCGAGTTTACCACGCTTTGGAATAGCGGCGAGAAGTTCCGGAAATTCGCCGAACAGGTCTACCGCTATCTGGAGCGTATGAAACCCGGTACTGTCTTGGTATTGGAACGCTATTCAGGCGAGCAGCTGGAATGGATCATCAAAACGGCATGTGTTTTTATCTTGGAAGGAAACAACGGTTTGGAGTATGAATTTAATGAAGATTATACGGCCATCGTGCACCGCCGTGTGGACCCGGACGTTAAGGAATGGATTTTAAGCAGATGCAAACATCGCGTATAAGACGGATCGGAGCCGGTATAAGATACGGAAAGAGGGACCAGATACGAAAGTGTCGGTCCCTCTTTCCGTATGGAAACAAAGGCGCCTTGCCTGGCTTCCTTCCCCATACCCCATCTCTATTTCATACAAAATTTTAGTAACCTTGTAACCTTTGTTTGCTTGAAATAAAAAAGTCTGAAAATCAAATAAATAAATAGGAAATAAAGGTTACGAAGTTGCAGTTACAAAACGGTTACGAATTTTTCCGATTTGTAACACCGGCCTTTTTATCTTCTACCGGTAAGCCCGGTTACAAACTGTTTTCCTGCCATTTTTTTGTAACGGGAATTAGTAACGTTACTAAGTTGCTAAGATACAGCATATTATCTTTACCGGTTGCCCGGTTACGAAATTACAAAAATTTAGTACCGGATTATATTAGAACAGCTTGGCGGAGAAAATACCGGCCGTGTGGCAGCAGGAAAAGGCACGTTATAATTATTCTCTCAGAGTATATTTATTAAAATGGCGGCTGAAAGCCTACATTTTCTCGTAAATGTCAGAACAACAGCATATAAAGAAATATCTTTGCCCTTAAAAAGGAATGTTATTATTATGATTACCACCCGAATACAGATTGAATCCTACCTGGCCGAGTATGTCCGGGGCAAATATTACGACGAAACGGTCGGTACCGTCCGTTTTCCTTCTTCGTCCGATATCTATGTGACTATTTACGATCTCATGGAGAAACGGCCGGTTAATTGTTCGGCTGACCGCGGCAACCTGGAGTTTATGCTGCCTGACCGCCGGGAGGCCAATTTTGCCGGCGGCAAGTCTCCGGAACAGTTCAATTACATTTCCGTACGCGGTACCGCCATTCTTGAAAAGCGTCTGCGTGCCCTGATGTGGGCCGAGCTGCACGAACTCATGGACGAAAACAAGCACCTGCACGGAATCGAGTTTAAGGAAACCGTTTTTACCTTCCTGAAAAAGTATGATATCTCTTCCATTCAGGAAGACGGGCTGCTGAAAAACTACCAGCGGTGGCGGGATAGTTTCAGGCGCAAGAAGAAAAGGGCCTATAACCGAAAAAAAGTGTAAAAAAGCAAGTTATTTTTTACCTACCAACTGTATCTGTTTGTCCTTTTTTGTCCGGTTTTTGGCTGAAAAACGTCCGGAAAATGCTGAATGTTTGATTATCAATACTTTATATCTGTAATTATGTCAAGAAAGTTAATATCCGCCGCCCATAGCCTGCAACTGGTTCCCGTTTACAACATTATTCATTTTGGCGTCGTGCGTTCGAAAGTCGTTATTCGCTCAATCGGAAAACCTGATATTCTTACGATCGTACCGGGAACCTTAAAACCAGGTGACAGCAAAAATGAAGACGTCTATACTAAAAAACATACCTTCAAACTTGCCGACGTGTCGCGAAATAAGACGCTTTATCTGGAAAACCTGAAAGCGACGCCCTTTGTCGCTCTCTATATTGATGAAACGGGTAATACCCGTGTTTCCGGTTCTCCCGATTATCCGCTTACCTTTTCTTTTGAGATCGGCGGGGGCCTGTATAACTGCATCCTGTCCGGTACGGGGCCGGGTGTTGATGCGTTCCTGTAGGTTCCTTTCAGTCCTTCTCTACCTATAATATAGGCGTTTTCTTTGTCGTAAAAAAGAGAACGTGGACAAAATACAGGAGATT